>JAABUK010000259.1_pt1 | contig 120537 bp, 52 predicted proteins | sample 5559141 | NCBI WGS metagenome assembly JAABUK01 (sample SAMN10711869, study PRJNA513367) | rock metagenome | isolation source: Antarctica rocks | place: Antarctica: Victoria Land, Pudding Butte nord | collected 2016-01-03 | reverse complement strand
AGTAATGGCCATGTAAACAAATAATCCTGAGCGGCCCTGAGCGGCCCTGAGCGGCCCTGAGAATATTAAGCCGGTATTGAGAATCCTAAATAATCCTGAGCGAGCCTGAGCGAGCCTGAGCGGGCCTAAGCGGGCCTGAGAATTCTTACCTAGCTCTAAGCTATTTTAGCGCTCGCGAGCGGGCCTAAGCGCTCCGAGCAAACCAGGATTCTCAGAGTCGCTTACACTTTTATAGATGTAATAACGGATATAATTAATAAAATCTAAAATACTATTACTATACCTAGGAAAATAAAGAGGCCGAGATAAAATAATAAATTAATAATAATATAAAATACCTCGACTAATAATCCGTTAATATTATTATTATTAAAGAAAGTATTAATAGAGAAAAGCGAATATATTCTTTTTAAAAAGTTTAACGTCTAATACCCTAACTAGAATAATATTAGGCGATATATATATTAAATTATAATTAATTATCTCTTAAAAATAATAAAATCGAGGGAAATAAAACTAGGGTTAATAAAAATATTTATTATATAAAAAGCCCGAGGATATAAAAATATAATCGATTTATTATTCTTTATAAAAAGAGTATACTAGGCTATAAATAACTTTGTAATCCGCGAAGATTTATATTATAACTCCGATTATAAAGCTATTTAAAGGAAAATATAATAAAATATAAAATCCCTTTATTAAATACTAAAGAAAATAAAACTCGAAAATAAAAAAGAGATTAATTAATATTTAAATAAAATAATAGAGGGCTTTTAAAAAATTATTAATTTTATAATTTTATAAACCCTTTTCTACTAAAAAGTTAAATCGTATTAAAATTTTTATTATATTAAAGTTATACTAAAGATTAAAGAGTATATAAAGAAATATAAAAAAACTAAAATATTTAAATAAAAAGGGCCCTTATTATAATAAATAATAAAAGGATATATATAATTTAATAAGCGAAAATATTTTTATAAGAAAAGAATATATATAAAACCTCGTTAAAATTAATAAAAATATAAAAACTCGTAAAATAAAAAAGGGAGAAAAGTAAATATCCTTAAAAACTCCTTTAATTCCTAATAATTAAAAATAATAAAGAGAGAAAGATTAAAAACTTTAAGATAAAATAAAAATCCTATTATAAATTTTATTTTTCTCGCCGCTAACGATAAATTTAAATAATATCGACGGAATAAAATATCTAGAACTAATTAAAATAAACTAAAAGATATTTAAAATAGAAATATATAAAATAATATAATACTTAACCGCCGATAAAATATTAAGAACTAACAAAATCTCTAATTAATTCCTAAGAATTATAATAAAAATAGAAATAATAAATAATATTATTTATTTATTCTAGGTTTACTTTAGATAAAGATATTACCCGAAATATTTTAAAATAACTAATATTATAATTATTAAGAAATTTAAAAAAGACGATTATTTAGAATAAAAATTATAAAAATTAATTATACTCTTTAATATATATAAAAAAATATTAGAAATAATTATCTTTAAAAAGTTAAGTAATTTAATAAAAAATTATAAACTCTTATTATTACAATAAATAAAAACTAGGAGAGAGTATTTAATAGAAATTATATTTAAGACCTTTATAAATATAATATATATAATATAGAATTATAATAAGAATAGGAAGGGAAAGATAATAGATTTATTATTACTAAATATAATAAGGGTATTCGATAATATTTTATATAAAAGACTATTATATAATCTTCGAATAAAAGATATATCGAGTATAATTATTAATTAAATAGTAGACTTCCTATTAAATAAAACTATATTTATAATATTTAGAGGAAAAATAAATATAATAAAAATAATAATAACCGGTATTTTATAAAGATTATTTTATTTATTAAGACTTTTCTAAATCTTTAATATATTATTAATTAAAGAGTTGACTAAAATAAATTTATTAATATAAATTAGAAAATTCATAAACGATATTTATTTACTCGATTATAATAAAAGTATTAAAAGAAAATACACGAATTTAAAGAAAGCCTATGATATTTATTTAAAATAAATAGTTATTTATAAGGCGTGATTTACCCCCTAGAAATATAAACTAGTCTATATATCGCGAACGCCGAAGAATTTTAATATAAAAATAATAATAAACTTCGAGAACGTAGTTATTAAATCTAAAACGAGTATTAGATTTTTAAGATTATATATCGACTCGAAATTAAAATAAGAATTATACCTAGCCTAGTTTAAAGTTAAAGTAACTAATTAAAACTACGTTATAAAGTATTTAATTGAATCGATATAAAGCGCTACCTTCGCGAAATATAAAATAGTATATAATATAATAATTATATTAATATTAATATTCGTAGCTCCGATATAATATTAACTAAATAGGATAATAAAGGTTATAAAAGAATATACGAAGAAATTAATAGTTATTTAAAATAATTATTTAAAGATTATTTTAGGAGTATTTAAAATTACTTTAATTATAATATTCGAAGCTAAAGTAGTAATTATATTAATTAATCTTTATTTAGACCGCGTAATAATACGGTATTAAATAAATCGGGGAATTTATCTAGTAACTTCTATAGGAAATAAACTAATCTAGAATAAACTCTAATATAAAAAGATAAATAACAATAAATACTCTTAATATTAATATTTAAAAAAGAGGCCTAGGTACTTTATACCCTAGGATTTAAAGAATAATATAAGGTGATAACTACTATAAAAAGAAAAAAGAACTAAGTAGATATTATTATAAATATTAAAGAATATTAAAATATTAAAGTTATCGATTAAAGAGTAAAAAACTAAGCCCGTTAATAGTAAATAAATAAATAAAAGAGTTATAAAGCGATAATTCTTATACGGACTATTAACCTAGCGTAGGAAAGAGATTTATTCGGGGATTAATTTAATTATTATAATTAACTCAAGGAGACTAAAAACTTTATAATAATATAATTAAAAAATAATAAAATCGGGCTAAATAAGTTTTAATACTATATAAAAGTATTTATAATACGTAGCGCTAGCTATTAATATAAATAAAGGAAATAAAATATTATATATATATTATTATTTTACCCGGAATTAACTAGGGAGAGGGCGGAGCCAGTAGAATAAATAAATATATACGACTTTAAGAGAATATTAACGTAAATTCTAAATATATATATAACCGCGCGGTAAATAATAAAGACGGGATAACTCGATTAACTCTTTTTTATTATAGAACAACTAGTTTAATCTAAATTATTACTAGAACCTAGCGAGATACCTAGGTCTATAAAGAAGAGGAAGAAGAAGAAGAAACCGTCGACTAAAGAATAGTAAATATTAATTATTTAATAAATTTATAATAAAGCGACCGTCGGGCCTCCGAGATAAATAAATAAAATTAAGAAAACTAAAGCGGAAGAGAAGTTAAGAGAAAGAATAAATTATATTTTAAAATAATTATAACTAAAGATTATTAACTAGTAAAGAGAGAGAATAATTTATTTATAAATTAAAGTTTTTAATTAACGAGGTTTCTCTAATAATTAGTAGGCGCTACTAGTAGCCCTATTAAAAAAGAATTCGCGAAACTCCTTTATTAATTAATTAATTAATTAATTTATATACCTACTCTAGTAAAACTACTTTACTAATAAGGGAGTTCCGCGAATACTTTCCTAGTAAGATTACTAGTAGTTCCTACTAGTCGCTAAAGAAACCTCGTCGGTTAAAAACTTTAATTTATTAATGATTTATCTCCTCTTCTTATTAGTTAGTAGCCGATAATTATAATTATTTTAAAATATTATTTATCCCTTCCCTCCGTTTCCCTTCTACTTTAATTTTCCTAATTTTATTTATTTATCTCGTAGGCCTATAGGCCGCTTTATTATATATTTATTAAATAATCGATACCTACGGCCCTCCGGCCGGCGGTTTCTTCCTTTTCTTCCTCTTCTTTATAGGCCTAGGTATATCGCTAGGTTTTAATAATAATTTAGATTATATTAATTATTTTTTAATAAAAGAGAATTAGCCGAGCTACCTCGTCCTTATTATTTACCGCGCGTTTATACGTATATTTTAGGCCTAGGTTAATATCTTCTTAAAATTATATATATTTATTTATTTTATAAGCTCCGCTTTATCCCTAGCTAGTTCTAAATAAAATAATAATATATACTTTATACTCTATTTCTTTTATTTATATTAATAACTAGCGCTACGGATTATAGGTACCTTTATTCGGTATAAGAATTTATTTAATCCGATTTTATTATATTTTAATTATATTATTATAAAGCTCTTAACCTTCTTTAATTAATTATAATAATCGAACTAGTCCCCGAATAAATCTCCCTTTTAAGCTAGGTTAATAACTTATATAAAAATTATTATTTTATAACTCTTTTATTTATTTAATTATTATTAACGGGCTTAGTTTTTTATTTTTTAATTAATAATCTTAATATCTTAATATTCTTCGACGTCTTCGATTAAATTTATTTAGTTTTTTCTCCTCCTTATAATTATAATTATTTTATATTATTCTTTAAATTTTAAAACGCGAATTACCTAGGTTTCTTTTTCCGTTATTAATATTAAAGATATTTATTATTACCTCCCTCCCCTACGTTAGAGTTTATTCTAGATTCGTATATTTTTTATAGTCGTAACTAAATAGGTCCTTCGATTTATTTAATATTATATTACTAGGCGGTCTAACTAGAGGTTAATTAATACGATTATCGACTCGGCCTCGAGTATTAGAATTAAAGTAATTTTAAATACTTTTAGGACCGTCCTAAAGTAGTTATTCTAGATAATTATTAATTTCTTTATATATCCCTTTATAGCCTTTATCGTTCTCTTTAATTAATATTATATCGGAGCCGTAAACGTTAATATCGGTCTAATTATTATATTATATATTATTTTATACTTCGCGAAGGTAGCGCCCTATATCGAATTAATTAGGTATTTTATAACGCGGCTTTAATTAACCGCTTTAACCTTAATTTAGGTTAGGTATAATCTTTATTTTAATTTTAAATCGATATATAACCCTAAGACTTTAATACTCGCTTTAGGTTCGATAATTACGTTCTTAAAATTTATCGCTATTTTTATATTAAACTTCTTCGTCGTTCGAGATATATAAATTAACTCGTATTTCTAAGGGGTAAATAACACTTTATAAATAACTATTTACTTTAGATAAATATCGTAGGCCCGTTTTAAATTCGTATAATTCTTCTTTATACTCTCGTTATAAATAAGTAAATAAACGTTATCTATAAATCCTCCGACCTATATTAATAGGTTTATTTTAATATACTCCTCGATTAATAACGCGTTAAAGAATAAAAAGAGTACCGGTAAAATAAACGATCTTTATAGAATACCCGTTATTACCTCCTTTACTATACTCGTTCTTCCTTTAAATATTACGGATATAGTCTTATCTAATAGAAATTTTATTATCTAGTCGATAATTAGGCTCGGTACGCCTTTTATTTATAAATCGTATAATAACCTCTTATATAAAATATTATCGAACGCTCCCGTTATATTTAGTAATAATAGGTTTATTATCTTTCCCCTCCCGTTCCTATTATAGTTTTATATAATATATACTATATTTATAAGAGTCTCTAGCGCGGTTTCTATTAAACGTTTTTATTTAACTCTTATTTATTATAGTAGTAATAATTCGTATTTCTTTACTATATTATTTAACCTTTTAGAGATAATTATTTCTAGCGCTTTATTAAATATATCGAGGAGTATAATAGGCTTATATAATTTTAGCTCTAAATAATCGCCTTTTTTCGATTTTTTAAAAATTATTATATTAACCTCTTTAAAATACCTTAGGTAGTATCTTTATCTAAAGTAGGCCTAGAATAAATAAATAATAATATCTATTACTTCCGTTTCTATTATAGCTTTTAGGAATTAATTTAAGATTTTAATTATTCCTAATATCTTATTAGTAGTTAAGTATTATATTATTTTATATATTTTTATCCTAGTTATTTTTTAGTTTATTTTAACGGGCTTTAAATACCTTATTTTATTAATATTACCTAAATCTACCGTTTATAAAAGGGGAAATAATACTCTTTATAAGGTTTTTATTTTACCCTCGAAGTCTTTAACTTTTCCTCCTCTACCGTCTTTAATAATTAAGAATTAAAGAAGTTCTTTTAGGTAGTTATTTTTCTCCTTTCTTTATCTTATAAACTTTTATACTCCCGTCGGCTTTAGCGAGGCTTTATATATACTCTCCCGTTAAAATTTTTTTTTTATTCTTCGAATTATATATATTCTCTCGTTATTTATTATATCTAGGGCCTCCTCCGTTCTAGTATTTCGACTTTATTTATACTCTTTTATATATTCCTTTACCTTTAATATAATATTAATATAATAGGAGTTTTAATAAGATTTAGTTTTTTAGTATAAATGGGCCTATAGGATTATAAACTCGATAATTTCTTAAAAGCCTCCTATTATCTTATTTAAATATTAATCGATATCTTCTTTATTTTTAGACTTTAGCTTCCCTAGCGCCTAATAAAAGAACTTTATACCTTATTATATTTCCTTTTAAATAGCGTTATCTTTAATTTTCTTTTAAATATACCGAGTATATAATATTACCCTTTTTTATATTTACTCGAATTTTATTATTACTAGCCTATAATCGGAGTTATAGTATAGGTCTTCGCGGATTATAAAGTTATTTATAACCTAGTACGCTCCTCTCGTAAAGAATAATAAATCGATTATATTTTTATATCCTCGGGCTTTCTATATAATAGATATTTTTAATAACTTTAATTTTATTTCCCTCGACTTTATTATTCCTAGGAGATAATCGGTTATAATATAATATATATATCGCCTAGTATTATTCTAGTTAAAGTAGTAAAGGTTAAAGTCTTTTAAAAGAATATATTCGTTTTCCTCCGTTAATACTTCCTCTAGTAATAATAATATTAACGGATTATTAATCGAGGTATACTATATCGGTAATAGGTTATATATATTATAGATTTATACCTTTTTATAATAAAAGATTCCTCGATTAATAACCTCCTTCTCCCCGATTTTATCCGATCGAGATTTCTTTTTATTTCTTCGCTCGTTTAATATAATCCTTATAGAGTATAGGTCGCCTTTATAATAGATTAATTTTTAACTACCCGTATCGATTCTTTTATTTATATAGAAATATATACGGGCCTTTAGGCCTCCCTTATATACTAAATATTAATAATTAATACTATCGTTATATAGCGCCTAGGTAGTAGGATTCTAACTAGGCTCCTAAATAATTATAGTATTAATATCTTTAATTTACTCGTTTTAGAGTAACCTTATTATTAACTTCGATTCCTTTTTAATATTATATTATACGACTTTAAGTTAGGTACTATAATTTATTATATATTAATATTATATCCGTAAATTCCTCGTTTATTTCTTAGTTACTTAATAGTATTAATTCTGGCCGGTTTTTATCTAGTTAATCGAACGCTATTATTAGGAGATTATTTAGAATTTAGAGGATTATTTATTTAAATATTATTATTAGTCTATTATTTTATCTCGGCCTCTTTACTTTCCTAGGTATAGTAACCGCGTCTTAGATTTTATTAATTATATCCGTTATTATTTTCCTCTTCCTTATACCCCTAGCCGGTACTAGTATAAATTTATTACTAGTTAATTATACCTAGGAGCTTAAGGTTATTATCCTCGGTAATATTATAAACTACCTAGGTTTATTCTCTAATCTTTATTAGATTCGGTATATCTTCTTTTATTTAACTAGGTACGTTTTACTCTAGGATTTATAACGTTTAAAATAAACCGTATAACGCTTTTCCTTCGGGCTTTCGGTATTATATTCGTATAATTAATAAGATTCTATATATATCCCGTATTTAGGCTAGCTTTTATAAATTAGGGTTATATAATTATACTCTTAGTAGTTAAAGTATTACCTCGGGTTACTTATTCTCTCCTATCTTTTATATAATAATAGTTATTCGCTTTCTAGGAACCCGTCCGCTATTAATTTATTTATTATATTTAGGTCCGGGATCTTAAGAAAGAGTATTAAATATTTTTTTTATAACCGTATTCGTCTAGCTTAAAGGCGAATCCTAATTATTTTATATTTATAATATCTAGTCCCGGGTATAATTTATAATTATCTTTCTTTAATATCTTTATCGCCGTTTTTTAATTATTTATATCGACGGCCTCCTTCCTTACGTTATATATTATTATTATATAGTTTTATCTTAATATTCTCGCCGAGGGGTTAATATTTTTTATTTATTTAATTACTTTCTCTAGCTCTTATTTTACCTCTATCGTTATATAATATAAAACGAAGTCTCCTTTTATTATTTATTTTACTCCGATAATCGACTCCGCTACCGAGTAAACTCCGTTCCGGAATATTTTAATTAATTAAGAGTTAATTACCTTCTTAAATTATCCTTTAACCTTAATATTATTTATCCTAATTATTAACTACTTCGCTTTCGCGCTAGTCGTTATTACCGGGGGAGAGGGGTTCGTTTTAATTATATATCTCGATAGAATAAATATATATCTACGGATAATATTAGCCTAGCTTTATATTAATAATATAAGTATACTCCTCGCTCTGAATTTCTAAACTTTTTATTTTAATAAATATATTTAGGCCTCCTAGAGTCTACGCTCTTCTATTAATTCTTATATATAATTAAGAATTATTCCTAACGCGATCTACGTTAATTATAACCCGCGGTATATTATCTACTATACCTCCTTATATTCTATATCTTTTATAACCTTTATTATAATTATTATTAATTTTTCTAAAGTTTTTATACCCCCTTTATACCCTTTTATTTAATTACCCGTCTCGTTTTATTATTACGATATCTTCGTTACGTTAGAACGCGCTAGTAGCCTACTCTCTACCCTAGTATTTTAAGTCCTATCTTTACTACCTTTATTCCCTTTTATCTTAACTAACTTCGTAACTCTTTAAGGTAGTGAAATCTTATTAGCCTAACTTTCGTCTTCTATTCGTAGATAATAGATCTATTATCGTTAATAAGATAGTATATTAACTCCCTTATTAATAGAGTAGTTTTACTAGAGTAAATATATAAATTAATTAAGTAATTAACTAACGACGAGATTAATAACGGGGTTAATAATAATTTTAAAATTTATATTAAAATCAAAATCAAAACTACTAAAATTATAATCCGATTTAAAGAACGATTTAATAATATTCTTAAATAATAAATTAGATTAGAAGATATTAATATATAATAAATATTAAATACGTATATTATTTATAATATAATAAATTATTTCTTTAATCTTTTTTAAATACGTAATAATCCGAATTAATAATTAAAACCCTATTTATATTACACTAACGAGATCGGATTTATTAGATTCTATTATATATATAAGTCTTAACGGACTCTTTATAATATACGGTTCAATAACGAAACGTATTTAAAGAGTTATATAATTAATAATAAAGAAGTAAAATCTTAGTAATATTAATATACTCGCGATATAGTAACGGAACCTAATAATATTAATTACGTATCTTTATAAAATAAAGTATAACGAACCGGTAGATAAAGATAATATAATATATAATTATAACTATATATTATATTTAGGCGGTTATTATAAGAGAAGTTATTATAGCCGATATATTCTAAATAATATAATTAATAAGTTTATTAATGAGTCGCGAAAAACTACGAGTACTCGGCGATTATTAAATAAGGAGTTATAATAAATATCTAACGAATCAATATTATTAAAATATCGAATTATAATAACGAGATATTATTATAATACGCGTACTCTATTAAATAAAGTAAAATAAGAATTTTAAAAATTAATAATTAATAATAATAATACGTATATATAGTTCTTTTTAAATAAGATAAATATAAATAAAACTAATATTAATAAAGAAAAGAAGTTATTATATTTATATTTAAATTAAAGAAAATTAAAATGAAAATTTAAAAAGAAAAACTAAAATATATTAATTTAAACTCTTATATCGAAATATATATAGGAGGTTTATATTTATATTATAAATAAATTCATAGAAGTTACGCTATTAATTAATTAATTAACTCGAATATTAAGAGTATATAAAAATATATATATAAGAAATTAATATAATATTATTAAAGAAATAAACTACTAAGGGCGGAGGCCGAAGTTATAATTAATATTAAAACTTATTATTATTATACGATTTATTGATAGACTCTTTTCGGAATTATTTTATAAAATTTAGAATTTCCTCGAATTTTTACTAATCGATAATTTATTTATCGCCTACCGAGTATCGTAAACGAATATTTATTATAAACGAGTTTCGTTTATTTATAAATAAAGTAAATTAGGATATTTAGCGAGTCTACGAATTATTTAATTAATTTCTAAATTTAGATAAGAGTTTAGTTATAAAGTTATACGAATATATTTCGCTTAATTCGTTATAAACGCGCCGAGTATATAAACTCGTATTACGTATATATATTAATAATATTTATTTTAAAAATATTTTTCCCCTTTTTCGTCTAATAAATTTAAAGAGTTTTAGCGAGTATTTATTAATATATATATTAATAACTATTAATTTAGGCGAATATATACTATTATATTTCCTTATAAAAGTATAAAAGTAATATATTTATACTTTATCTTTAAATTATATATATTGATTTTATAATATTTTATCCGTTATTTATTCTACTAGGTATAAAGAGTTTTATAAATAATTATTATAAATAAAAAGAGATAACTACGGGAGATAATTAATCTTTTATATTAATATTTATCGAGAAATATATATTTTATTTATATTATTTCTTTCTTTCTTTTCCTTTATTTTTTTATAAGTTTAAAGGATTTTCTTAAATATTTTAATTTTTAGATTCGGGGCGAATACCTTAGAGAGGGAGATAATTATTATATTATATTAAAATTAAATCTTAATAACTAAGATTCGAGTTAAAGACTATATATATAATATATAATCTTTATATTAACCTTATTAATACATTAATGTGAATAATAAGTAATGAATATTATAATTAAATACGTTATTATATAGTTAGTTATTTACTCATAACTCTTAAAGTTCTTTAAAGATTAATTCTTCTATCGAGTAATAGAGATCTTTACTAAGTTTATATATCTACTTTCATATTATTATATATACTTTAAATATTATAATTTAATAGAGTAGGATACCTAGAACTAGTTAAAATAAAATAAGAAATATCTAAAATAGAAATATATAAAATAATATAATACTTAGCCGCTAATAAAGCGCTAGGAATAATTAGAATCCCGAATCGATTTTTTAAATTATAATAAAAATAAAAGTAATAAACGTCGTTATTTATTTATTCTAGATTTATTCTAGATAAAGATATTACCCGAAATACTTTAAAGAGATTAATATATAAATTTTTAAAAATCGAAGAAAAGCGATTATTTAAAACTAAAAAATATAAATTTATCCTATTTCTTAATATATTTAATAAAATAATAAAAGTAGTTATCTCTAGAATAATATAATGAAAAAATACGAGTTATTATTACTATAATAAATAGGGGTTATATAAAAGTATTTAATAAAAACCGCGTTAAAGACTTTTATAAATATAATATATACGATATAGAATTATAGTAGGAACGGGAGGAGAAAAGTAGTAAACCTATTATTATTATTAAATATAATAGGAGTATTCGATAATATCTCCTATAAAAGACTATTATATTAATTAATTAATTAATTTATATACTTACTCTAGTAAAACTACTTTATTAATAAAGGAGTTCCGTGAATACTTTCTTGATAAGGTTATTAATAGTATTTATTAACTACTAAAGAAACCTCGCCGGTTAAAAACTTTAATTTATTAAAAACTTATTTCCTTTTTTTATTAATTAATAACTGATAATTATAATTAATTTAAAATATTATTTATTCTTCCCTCCGTTTCTCTTTTATTTAAGTTTCTTTAATTTTATTTATTTATCTCGTAGGCCTATTAACCGCTTTATTATAAATTTATTAAATAATTAATACCTACGACCCTTCGGCCGGCGGTTTTTTCCTTTTCTTCCTCTTTTTTATAGATTTAAGTATATCGCTAGATCCTAATAATAGTTTAAATTATATTAATTATTCTTTAATAAAGAAGAATTAATCTAGTTATCTCGTTTTTATTATTTACCGCGCGGTTATATATATATTTTAAACTTATATTAATATCTTTTTAAAATTATATATATTTATTTATTTTATTAACTCCGTTTTATCCCTAGTTAATTCTAGGTAAAATAATAATATATACTTTCTATTTTATTTCCTTTATTTATATTAATAACTAGCGCTACGGACTATAAATACCTTTATTTAATATAAAAATTTATTTAATCCTATTTTACTATATTTTAAATATATTATTATAAAGGTCTTAATCTTCTTTAATTAATTATAATAATTAAATTAATCCTCGAATAAATCTCCCTTTTAAGCCGGGTTAATAATTTATATAAAAATTATTATTCTATAACTCTTTTATTTATTTATTTATTTAGTTATTATTAATAGGCCTAGTTTTTTACTTTTCAATTAATAACCTTAATATCCTAGTATTCTTCGATATTTTTAATTAAATTTATCTAGTTTTTTCTCCTCCTTATAATTATAACTATTTTATATTATTTTTTAAATCCTAAGGCGCGAAGTACCTAGACTTTTATTATTATTATTAATATCGGAGGTATTTATTATTACCTACCTCTTTTATACTAGAGTTTATTCTAGATCCGTATATTTTTAATAGTTATAACTAAATAGGTCCCTCGGCTTATTTAATATTATATTATTAAATAATTTAATTAAAGGTCGATTAATATAATTATTAATTTAGCCTTAAATATTAGAATTAAAATAGTTTTAAATACTCCTAGGACTATTTTAAAGTAGTTATTTTAAATAATTATTAATTTCTTTATATATCTCTTTATAACCTCTATTATTCCCCTTAATTAGTATTATATCGGAGTCGTAAATATTAATATTAATCTAATTATTATATTATATACTATTTTATATTTCGAGAAGGTAGTACTCTATATCGAATTAACTAAGTATTTTATAATACGACTTTAATTAATTACTTTAACTTTAATCTAGATTAGGTATAATCTTTATTTTAATTCTAAATCGATATATAATCCTAAAATTTTAATATTTATTTTAAGTTCGATAATTATATTCCTAAACTTTATTACTATTTTTATATTAAACTTCTTCGGTGTTCGAGATATATAAACTAGCTCGTATTTCTAGAGGGTAAATAATATTTTATAAATAATTATTTATTTTAAGTAAATATTATGAGTTTATTTTAAATTTATATAATTCTTTTTTATACTCTCGTTATAGACGAGTAAATAAATATCGTTTATAAAATCTCCGATTTATATTAATAAATTTATTTTAGTATACTTCTTAATTAATAATATATTAAAGAATAAAAATAGTATCGGTAAAATAAATAATTTTTATAAAATATTTATTATTACTTTCTTTATTATACTCGCTTTTCCTTTAAATATTATAAATATAACTTTATCCGATAAAAAACTTATTATCTAGTTAATAATTAAACTCGGAATACTTTTTATTTATAAATTATATAATAGTCTTTTATATAAAATATTATCGAATACTCCCGTTATATTTAATAATAATAGGTTTACTATCTTTCCCCTCCCGTTCCTACTATAATTCTATATAATATATACTATATTTATAAGAGTCTTTAGCGCGGTTTTTATTAAATACTTTTATTTAATCTTGATTTATTATAGTAGTAATAATTCGTACTTCTTTATTATATTATTTAATTTCTAGAAATAATTACTTCTAGCGCCTTATTCAGCGTATTAAAGAGTATAATAAATTTATATAATTTTAACTCTAAATAATCGCCTTTCTTGAATTTCTTAAAAATTATTATATTAATTTCTTTAAAATACTTTAAATAATATCCTTATTTGAGGTAAATCTAAAATAAATAAATAATAATATTTATTATTTCCGTTTCTATTATAATTTTTAAGAATCGATTCGGGATTCTAGTTATTTTTAATATTTTATTAATAAATAGGTATTATATTATTTTATATTTTTATCCTAATTATTTTTTAATTTATTTTAATAAATTCTAGATATTTTATTCCGTCGATATTACCTAGGTCTACCGTCGGTAGAGGAGGGAAAAATATTTTTTATAAAACTTTTATTTTACCCTCGAAATCTCTAACTTTTCCTCTTTTATCGTTTTTAATAATTAGGAATTAAAGAAGTTCTTTAAAATAATTATTTTTATCTCTTTTTTATCTTATAAGTTTTTATACTCTCGTCGACTTTAATAAAACTTTATATATACTCTTTTATTAAAAAATTATTTTTATTTTTTAAATTATATTTTTTATTATTATTATTTATTATATTTAGGGCCTTCTTTATTTAGGTATTTTAATTTTATTTATATATCTTTACATATTCCTTTATCTTTAGCGTAATATTAATATAATAGGAATTTTAATAAAATTAAACTCTTTAATATAAATGGGCCTATAAGATCGTAAAATTAAAAATTTTAAAAAGCCTCTTATTATCTTATTTAAATATTAATTAATATTTTTTTTATTTTTAAACCCTAGTTTCCTTAATATTTAATAAAAAGATTTTATACTTTATTATATTTCTTTTTAAATAATATTATTCTTAATCTTCTTTTAAATATAGCGAGTATATAATAATTTTTTTATATTTACTCGAATTCCGTTATTATTAGCCTATAATCGGAGTTATAATATAAATCTTTATAAATTATAAAGTTATTTATAGCCTAATATACTCCTTTTATAAAAAATAATAAATTAATTATATTTTTATATCCTCGGGCTTTTTATATAATAAACGTTTTTAATAATTTTAATTTTATTTCCTTTAACTTTATTATTCCTAGAAGATAATCGGTTATAATATAATATATATTTTATTTAATATTATTCTAGTTAGGGTAGTAAAAGTTAAATCTTTTTAAAAGAATATATTCGCTTTCCTCCGCTAATACTTCTTTTAATAATAATAATATTAACGAATTATTAACTAAGATATACTATATTAATAATAAATTATATATATTATAAATTTATATCTCTTTATAATAAGGGATTCCTCGATTAATAACTTTCTTCTCCTCGATTTTATCCGATCGAGATTCTTTTTTATTTCTTCGCTTTTTTAATATAATCCTTATAGAGTATAAATCGCTTTTATAATAAACTAGTTCCTAATTATTCGTATTAATCTTTTTATTTATATAAAAGTATATACGGGTCTCTAGGCCTTCCTTATATATTAAATAAAAATAATTAATACTATTACTATATAATACCTAGATAATAGGGTTTTAACTAGGTTCTTAAATAATTATAATATCGATATTTTTAATTTACTCGTTTTAAAATAATTTTATTATTAATTTTAATTCCTTCTTAATATTATACTATACGATTTTAAATTAAATACTGTAGTTTATTATATATTAATATTATATCCGTAAATTCCTTATTTATTTCTCGGTTATTTAGTAGTATTAATTCTAGCCGGTTTTTATTTAATTAATCGAATATTATTATTAAGAGATTATTTAAGACTTAAAGAATTATTTATTTAAATATTATTATTAGTTTATTATTTTATCTCGGCCTCTCTATCTTTTTAAATATAATAATAATATTTTAAACTTTATTAATTATATTTATTATTATTTTCCTCTTTTTTATACCCCTAGTTAGTATTAAAATAAATTTATTATTAATTAATTATACTTAAGAGCCTAGGGTTATTATTCTCGATAATATTATAAACTACCTAGATTTATTCTTTAATCTATATTAATTTAATATATCTTTTTTTACTTAACTAAATATATTTTATTCTAAGATTTAGAATATCGCGTAGCGCTTTTCCTTCGGGCTTTTAATATTATATTTATATAATTAATATAATTTTATATATATCCTATATTTAGGTTAGTTTTTATAAACTAGAGTTATATAACCGTACCCCTAGTAATTAAAATATTATTTTAAATATTTATTCTCTCCTATCTTTTATATAATAATAATTATTCGTTTTTCAAAAACCCGTCCGTTATTAATTTATTTATTATATCTAGGTCCGGGATTTTAAGAAGGACTATTAAATACTTTTTTTATAATTATATTTATCTAGTTTAAAGACGAATCCTAGTTATTTTATTTTTATAATATTTAATCTTAATTATAACCTATAATTTTTTTTAATAACTTTTTTTTTAAATTATTTATATTAATAGCCTCCTTCTTTATATTATATATTATTATTATATAAATTTATCTTAGTACTCTCGCCGAGGGGTTAATATTTTTTTGATTTTTTCTTCTAGCTTTTATCTTACTTTTATTATTATATAATATAAAATAAAGTCTTCTCTCGTTATTTATTTTACTCCGATAATCGACTCCGTTACCGAGTAAACTCCGTTCCGGAATATTTTAATTAATTAAGAGTTAATTACTTTCCTAAATTATTCTCTAGCCTTAATATTATTTATTTTAATTATTAATTATTTCGCTTTCGCGCTAGTCGTTATTATAGGGGGAGGGGGATTCGTTTCGGCTATATATTTTAATAAAATAAATATATTTCTATAAATAATATTAACTTAATTTCATATTAATAACGTAGGTATACTCTTTACTCTAAATTTTGAATTTTTTTATTTTAGCGATTTTATTTAGGTTAGTTAAAATATATATTTTTCTAATAATTTTTATATATAATTAAAAATTATTCTTAATATAATCTATATTAATTATAGTTTATAATATATTATTTATTATATCTCTTTATACTTTATATCTTTTATAGTCTTTATTATAATTATTATTAATTTTTCTAATTTCTTTTTATATCCTCTTATTTAATTACTAGTCCCCTTTATTTATTATAATATCTTCGTCGCGTTAGAACGCGTTAGTAATCTATATCTACTCTTTACCCTAGTACTTTAAATTTTATCTCTATTATTTTTATTTCTTTTTATCTTAACTAATTTCGTACCCGTCGATAATACGACTCTAAAAGCGATCAAGGCGTAATTTGATTAGATTCAAGATCTAGAGTTTCTTCGGTTCGCCAAATATAGTAATTATATCTTTATTTTAGACTACTATATAATCTTCGAATAAAAAGTATACTGAGCCTAATTATTAATTAAATAGTTAATTTTCTATCGAGTAAAATTATATCTATAATATTTAAAGGAAGAACGAGTATAGTAAAAGAAATAATAACGAGTATTTTATAGAGGTTATTTATTTTACTAATACCCTTTCTATTTTTTAATATATTATTAATTAAAGAGTATATTAAAATAAACTTATTAATATAAGTTAAGAGATTTATAAATAATATTAATCTACTCGTTTATAACGAGAGTATAAAAAAGAATTATACGAATTTAAAACGGGTCTACGATATTTATTTAAAATAAATATTTATTTATAAAGTATCGTTTACCCCCTAGATATATAAACTAGTTTATATATCTCGAATACTAAAGAAATTTAATATAGAAATAATAATAAATTTTAGGAACGTAGTTATTAAATCTAGAATAAATATTAGAGTTTTAAAACTATTTATTAATTCGAAGTTAAATTAAAATTACATTTAATCTAGATTGAAATTAGAGTAATTAACTAAAGTATTATTATTAAATATTTGATTAATTCGATATAAAACGCTAGCTTCGCGAAGTATAAAATAGTATATAATATAATAATTAGTATTAATATTAATATTTACGGCTCCGATATAATATTAATTAAAAAGAATAACGGAGGTTATAAAGAAATATATAAAGAAGTTAATATTATAGTAGTTATTATAATAAGGTAGAAAGATAGTTTTATTAATTATACTTTAGATAATTAAATACTAGAGGTTTACTAAGACTCTAATAAACTAGTTAACTTATAATAATATTAATAAATAAGAAAATATAAACGCCCTCGCTTGTATAGGTATAGTAGAAAAATAGTAAATATTGAAAAACTTAGTTATAGTAAGCGCCGAAGGCTCTTACGAATTAATATTAATAATAGGGGAAATAAATACCCGATATTATAATACTCGATATTATTATTATTCTAAAGCCTTCCTAGGCTTTCTACGCCGTAGTATAATTAAAGCCTTCGGTAGTTACTTCCGTAGTTTATTATAAATCCTTACTTTATAATTTTAAATAAACTTTAATATATCGTTAAAATTTACTAAGTTATATTAGGAATTATATTAATAACCCTAATCTTTCTATTTTATTAAATATTAGGTTTTTTAAATTATATTATATTTACCTATAATAATCTCGATTTTAAATACGTTATTATATTCCTTACTATTATCCTCGATAATAAATAGCGGATCGTTATCGTCGGTACGGTTATATAGGTTATTAGTATTTATAAATACAAATTATACTATTAATACGATAGGGTGAATATATATAAGAGGTAGAAATTTTAGCCGGTATATTAATAGCCCGATATATTTAAGGATCTCGAAAGGACTAATATATTAAATATATAGTTTAGAATTCGTAATACCTAGTATATAATAATCTATATTAAAGCGAAGGTAGATATTATCTCCCTCGGATAAATTAATAAACTTATATTTCTTATTATAATATAGTTTAGTAAAGGTATTAATAAAAGCGATTAACTCCTTAACCTAGTTTTATTTAAGTTATTATAGTTTATTAAAGTCTTCTATAGGGAGTTTAGCTAGTATTCCTAATATATCCTATATTTTAAAATTATAAGTAATTTTATTAAGGGCTATATTAATAGATTAATTCTTCGAATTATTAAAGAACTCCTAGAGATACGTTAGTATAGTAGTCTAGTTAATAATATCGATATAGGGCTATTAGAAGATATAGAATTTAATAATAATTTCGACGGTTTAATTAATTCTTTTAGACTAGTCGACTATTTAAGGGTAATATAATATTAATATAAATATATTATACCCAAGCTTCTAGAAGATAACTCTCTAGAAAAACGATATAAATTTTAAGTCTCGATTATTTATAATAGTATAGGGAATACCCTAGTTATATACTATTAAAATAGCGAGGACTATATTAATTTATTAAGGAGTTTTTTAGGTCGACTAACTAGGTAGTAATAAAACTCGTTTTAAGAATTTATATATTATAGTAAATAAATAGTCGAAGCCGTCGATAGGCTTTATTAGTAGTAACGCTACTACGAAATCTATTATTATAGTATGAAATAGTACGCTAGGTCTATTAATAGGTAATAGATTATTATAAAGTTTATAATACTTCGTTTAATTAAATTAATATATTAAGTAGTACTCGATATAAGTCCGAAGATACTAAATTAAATACTTTATATAGATCGATATTATAACTCGGTTACAAATACGGTAATAGCCTCTATAATATTAATAATTATATACTAGTTAGAAGATATTCTTTTCGAGTAAATCAAGTATATATAGGCGCTCCCGACCGTTATCGAAATTAATATAATAGATTAGGTTATCGCGAAGACGGAATTATAAACCTATTTTATAAGTCTAATTAGGTACTTCGGTAGTAGTATTATCTACTATATCTTCTTAATAAAGTACTTCGATAGTAACTTTAATAAAGACCTTAATAGCGATTTTAATAATTTTTATAATTATTATAATATTTTCCGAAGTCTTCTATAATAGATTTAGGAGCTTCTTCTACTACTTATTATTTTAATATACTTTAATAAACCGAGCCTTAAAGTTATTAAATATCTCTACGAGGGTAATATAATAAATATTAATAGATTTAGAATTACTAAAGGCTTTATTAAAGACTTCGGTAAATAAAGTGTTAAATATTCTAGGTATTTTAAATATTAAATTACTTTAATTACCTTAAAGCCGTAATAAAACGTCGGGGATAATATTAGACTTTCTAGATTTATACTTTACTACTAGTTTAAATTATAATAAATATTCTAATATTCTAATAAGGTGTAGATTAAATTTATTAATTAATAAAGATAAAAGGCTAGTCTAGCGCGAGATCGGTACCGTAGTAGAATAATTAGTATATAGGACTACGGGAGGTTTCCTAGATAACTCGATTATATATCGCGTTTTCTTAACGATTTAGATAATATTTACTATTTTAAGCTCGGTAGGTTAGTAGTTTTATTTAACTTAATTAAATATTTTATTTAAGAATATAATAAATTATATTAATATTCTAGGGAAGCCTTCCGTAATATTATTTTTAATATAATAAATTATAGTAGCGAACCCCTAAACCTTAGAGGTATTTAAATCTATAAATAATATCCTTTTAAAATTAAAATAAACTAGAAAAAACGGGTATAAAAAAGCGAGTTTAAAGTCCTAGAATAATTTAAATTCTATTTAAGTAGGTTTATAGTATAATTTATTAGATTATACTTTCCTAGTATAACCTACCGAAGCCTTCGGTAGGTCTTTAATTAAAGTAGTTTTATATTATTATAATACTTCCGCCTATTAAATATATTTGGGTATAAAGGATTATAGCTAGCCCGTAAAGTCTAGGAAGATTTCTAATTCTCGTAAAGACCGCGGGAAACTTAGGGTATTAATAGTTATTAACTTTTCTATTAATATTAATAGGTCTAATAAATTAACGCGTTAACCTAGTAAAGTAATCGATAGATATCTCAAAAAAGTCTTCTTCGGGTTAAGATAAATACGGTATTAATAAAAGAGTATAAAGAGTTATTATAAATAAGCTAGGTATTCTAGTAAAGTTTTAAAAAAGATAATTATATTATTAATATAAATCTTAACGAAGTTTCTAAAAGGTCGTAATAACTTATTAATCTATTATTATATATACGGCGGGGAACCCTTATACCCTATAAAAGCGACGTTATATTATTTTTATTTATAATATGAAATAATAGTAAATTTATACCGATTATCTTCCCTAATATTAAATTAATAAAAGTAGTTAATACTATTTATAGTAGAAATATAAGAGTGACCTAAAACTATCGAAATAATATTAAACTATAAGAGTAAAGAGTAGTTATTAAACTCTATAATTTTATTTAAATCTTTAATATTAATTATAATACGGCCCTTCCTATTTATTAGAGTATCGCGCTATATTATAAAGATTAGATAGTTAAACGGGGTTAAATAATTAACCTAAATTATTTTACTTTATTAATAAAGTTTATCGAATATTTTATTAATTACTTCTTTATTTTTTTAGTTAATAGGGTAGACTAGTCGAGGGAAATAAAACTAGGGCTATTAAAAACGTCTATTATATAAAAAGCCCGAGGATAAAAAAGTATAATCGATTTATTATTCCTTACAAGAGGAGCGTACTAGGCTATAAATAACTTTATAATCCGCGAAGACTTATACTATAACTCCGACTATAGACTAGTAGTAACGATATTCGAGTAGGTATAAAAAGGGGTAATACTATATACTCGCTATACCTAGAAGAAGATTAAAGATAACGTTATTTAAAAGGAAATATAATAGGGCGTAAAGTCCCTCTATTAAATACTAAAGAAATTAAAATTTAAAAATAATAAAGATATCGACTAATACCTAAATAAAATAATAAGAGGTTTTTAAAAATTTATTAAATTTATAATCTTATAGGCCCGCCTATATTAAGGAGTTAAATCTTATTAAAACTCCCGCTATATTAATATTATATTAAAGATAAAGGAATATATAAAAGAGTATAAACGAAGTCGAAATATCTAGACGGGGGAGGCCCTAAATATAATAAATAATAAAAGAATATATATAATTCGAAGAACGAAAATATTCTTTTAACGGGAGAATATATATAAAACCTTATTAAAGCCGGCGGGAGTATAAAAACTTATAAAATAAAAAAGAAAGAAGAATAACTACCTTAAAGAGCTCCTTTAATTCTTAGTTATTAAAAATAATAGAGGAGGAAAAGCTAGAGACTTCGAGGGTAAAATAAAAATCTTATAAAAAATATTATTCCCCCCTCTACTAATAGTAAACTTAAATAATATCGATAGAATAAAGTACTCGGAGCCTATTAGAATAAACTAGGAAATAATTAGGATAAAAGTATATAAAATAATATAATATTTAACTACCGATAAGGCGCTAGGAATAATTAAAATCCCGAATCGATTCTTAAAAACTATAATAAAAACGGGAGTAATAAACGTTATTATTTATTTATTTTAAGTCTACTTTAGATAAAAATACTACCTAAGGTATTTTAAAAAAACTAATATAATAATTTTTAAAAAATCGAAGAAAGGCGATTATTTAAAGTTAAATTTATATAGGTTTATTATATTCCTTAATACGTTTAATAAAGCGCTAGAAACAATTATCTTTAAAAAGTTAAATAATATAGTGGAGGAGTATAAATTATTATTATTATAATAAATAAAGGCTAGATAAAAGTATTTAATAGAAACCGCGCTAGAGACCTTTATAAATATAATATATACTATATAAAACTATAGTAAAAACGGGAGGGGAAAAATAGTAAACCTATTATTACTAGATATAGCGAGAGCGTTTAATAACGTTTTATATAAAAGATTATTATACGACCTACGAATAAAAGGCGTACCTAGTTTAATTATTAACTAGATAATAAACTTTTTATCGGATAAGGTTATATCCGTAATATTTAAAGAAAGAATAAATATAGTAAAGAAAATAATAATAAATATTCTATAAAGATCGCCTATTTTACCGGTACTCTTTTTATTCTTTAATATACTATTAATCGAGGAGTATATTAAGATAAACCTATTAATATAGGTCGGAGGATTCGTAGATAATATCTATTTACTCGCTTATAACGAGAGTATTAAAAAAAACTATACGAATTTCGAGCGAGCCTATAATATTTATCTAAGATAAATAGTTATTTATAAAGTATCGTTTACCCCCTAGAAATAAGAGCTAGTTTATATATCTCGAATACCGAAGAAATTTAATATAGAAATAACGATAAATTTTAAGAATATAATTATCGAACCTAGAGTAAATATTAAAATCTTAGGATTATACGTCGATTTAAAATTAAAATAGGGATTATACCTAACCTAGATTAAGACTAGGGCGACTAATTAAAGCCGCGCTATAAAATACCTAGTTAATTCGATATAGGGCGCTACCTTCGCGAAGTATAAAATAATATATAATATAATAATTAGATTAATATTAACGTTTATAGCTCCGATATAGTATTAATTTAAGAAAACAACGGAGGCTATAAAGGGATATACGAAAAAATTAATAATTATTTAAAATAATTACTTTAGGACGGTTTTAAAAATATTTAAAACTATCCTAATTCTAGTACTCGAGGCTAAATTAATAATCGTATTAATTAATCTCTAGTTAGACCGCCTAGTAATATAATATTAAACTAATTAAAGGACCTATTTAATTATAACTATAAGAAATACGCGGATCTAGAATAAACTCTAGCGTAGGAGAAATAAATAACGATAAATATCTTTAATACTATTAACGGAAAAGGAAGCCTAGGTACTTCGCGTCCTAGGATTTAAAAAATAATATAAAATAATTATAATTATAAAAAGGAGAAAAAATTAGATAAACTTAATTAAAAATATCGAAGAATATTAAAATATTAAAGTTATCGACTAAAGAGTAAAAAACTAGGCCCGTTAATAATAACTAAATAAATAGAAGAGTTATAAAATAACGATCTCTATATAAATTATTAACCCGGTTTAAAAAGGAGATTTATTCGGGGACTAGTTTAACTACTATAATTAATTAAAAAAGATTAAAAACTCTATAGTAATATAATTAAAATATATTAAAATCGGATTAAATAAATTTTTATACTTAATAAAAATACTTATAATCCGTAGCGCTAGCTACTAGTATAAATAAAGGAAATAAAGTATAAAATATATATTATTATTCTACTCGGAGCTAATTAGGAATAAAGTAGAGTTTATAAAATAAATAAATATATACGACTTTCGGAAAATATTAACGTAGGTTTAAAATATATATATAACTATTTAGTAAATAATAAAGACGGGATAGCTCGGTTAATTCTCTTTTATTATAGAATAATTAATATAATTTAAATAATTATTAAGATATAACGACGTATCTAGGTTTATAAAAAAAGAAGAAAAAGACAAAGCCATCGGCCGGAGGGTCGTAGGTATCGATTATTTAATAAATTAACAATATTATAAGAAAGTAACGTATAGGTTTATAAGATAAATAAATAAATCTAAAAAAACTAAAGTAAAAAGAAAACGGAGAGAAAGAATAAATAATATTTTAAAATAATTATAATTATCGGCTACTAACTAGTAAAAAGAGGAAATAAATTATCGATAAATTAAAGTTTTTAACTAGCGAGGTTTCTTTAATAATTAATAAATACTATTAATAACTTTATTAAAAAAGTATTCGCGGAACTCCTTTATTAATAAAGTAGTTTTACTAGAGTAAATATATAAATTAAGTTTTAATTAATAATATAAACTTTTTAAATTTATTCTTTAATTTTTATTAAATTCGATATAATTCTTTTTATTAAATTAGATATATTTTACTCTAAAATATATATTATTTAAATAAATAATATAGCGCTTCTTCTTTGGGCTTTTAATATTATATTCGTAAAATTAATATAATTTTATATATATTCTTTATTTAAGCTAGTTCTTATATATTAATATTATATACTTATATTATTAATAATTAAAAGAATAGTTTAAATTACTAACTCTTTTTTATCTTTTATATAATAATAATAATTCGCTTTCTATAAACTCTTCCGTTACTAGTTTTATCGCCGTTATTAAATCCGGGATTTTAAAAAAGAGTATTAAATTCTTTTTATAATTATACTCGTCCGTATTAAAGACGAATTCTAGTTATTTTATACTAGCGATATTTAAACCCGGATATAATTTATAGTTATTTTTCCTTAATATCTTTATTATTATTTTTTAGTTATTCGTATTAATTATTTACTTTTCTATATTATATATCGTTACGACGTAGGTTTATTTAATACTCTCGTCGGAGAGTTAATACTTTTTATTTATTTAATTACCTTCTCTAGCTTTTATTTTACTTTTATTATAATATAATATAAAATAAAATCTCCTCTAGTTATTTATTTTACTCCGATAATTGACTCCGTTATTAAATAAATTTTATTTCGAAATATTTTAATTAATTAAGAGTTAGTTATCTTCTTTAATTATTTTTTAATTTAAATATTATTTATTTTAATTATTAGTTACTTCGCCTTCGCGCTAGTTATTATTATAAAAGAAGGAGAGTTTATTTTAACTATATATCTCGATAATATATATATATTTTTACGGGTAATATTAATTTAATTTCGTAATAATAATAACGGTATATTTCTTGTTTTAAATATTTAAATCTTTTATTTTAATAATTTTACTTAAATATTTTAAAATTTATATTCTTCTACCGATTTTTATATATATTTAAAGATTATTCCTAATATAATTTATATTAATTATAATTTATAAAATATTATTTATTATACTTTCTTATACTTTATTTTTATAATTTTAACTATAATTATAATTAATTTCTTTAATTTCTTTATACTTTATTTATTTTATTTATTTTAGTTATTTTAGTTATTTTAATTATTTTAGTTATTTTAATTATTTTAGTTATTTTAGTTATTTTAGTTATTTTAGTTATTTTAGTTATTTTAGTTATTTTAGTTATTTTAGTTATTTTAGTTATTTTAGTTATTTTAGTTATTTTAGTTATTTTAGTTATTTATTTATTTTAGTTATTTATTTATTTTATTTATTTTAATTATTTTAGTTATTTTAGTTATTTTAGTTATTTTAGTTATTTTAGTTATTTTAGTTATTTTAGTTATTTTAGTTATTTTAGTTATTTATTTTATTTTAATTATTTTAATTATTTATTAATTTTATTCTTTTATTATATCTTCGTTATTATATCGGAACGCGCTAGTAGAGTATATTTCTTTTTTATTTTAATACTCGGAGTATTTCTTTTATTACCCGATTTTATTTATTATTTTATTAAATCTTAGTATAAAAATAACCTCTAATACTAGGAGTAATTTTAATTACTCTTACTCGCTAATTTATATCCGTTAATTTATAAATCGTTTTTTTATTTTATTTATATAATAAATAAAATATAATATATATTAATTAATTAATATATATATAAAAATCTAAATATAATAATAATATCGAAGACCTTAATAGTAATTATTATAATTTAAAATATAAATAGTATATTTAAAATATTATAAAATAATATTAAAAATTATTTATATAAATTATTTACTCGTGAGTATCGATTATATTAAAATTAATTATATTATTAAATTATAAATACAAAATATACTTAAAATACTCGATATATATAAATATATATTTCTAGTATTTTATATATTTTCGGTATAAAATACGTAAAGATCGAGGTTTCCGAATTTATTTATATAAATATATAATATTAGAATAAATATATTAGTATATATATTACGCCTTTTAATTTTATTATAATCTTTCGAATATCTTTAAGCTAGTAGACGTAAGATTCTAAATATATACTATCTTATTAATCTATTAAGTATACGGTCTACTAACGGTATCGGATATTTAATACAGTATTTGTATCGCTGCCCGCAATCCTAGCCCTCCGCTAAGGTAGTCTTGCATACGCTAAATACGAACAAGATCATAACACCGTTGTCCTAGCACCTTTAGGAATCGAATCTAATATGATAAGGGATTGAAACCTAGCAAACGACTAGGGTCAGTATAGCGAGTAGATTACTATGCGAGTAGATTACTATGCGAGTAGATTACTATAATATTTTTAGGACTGCATTTTCTATTCTAGACTCATGTTTATCCATCACACATGTCGTCCACATCATCATTGTAGTACCTCATACAGAAAATTGGAGATACCAATTATCAGGCTGCCTCTCCCTCCTAAGTGAGTACATGCTAGCGACCTTTTCGTTGCAGAGAGGCTCGCACATATCCTGCAAATTGTCTTCGAAAGCCTGAAGATTCCGGGACCTCGCTCCCCTGGATCGCCACGTTTCCGGTCGTTGAAGCCGTATTCCTAGAATCTATCGTAATCGAACCTCTACCAGAAGCTGTTTCCCTCCTCATCAGTCATGGATTCAATGTTACCCTGGAAAGCGTGCAGGCAGAAAGGCTGATTGATATTGTGGACTATGACGTGATTATTGGAGTTGCAGGTCATCTCAATATTACAATCGTGATCGAGTTGGACAGTGTAGTAGCGGTTAATGAATTAATAGTCATACGTTTGGTCTTCTTTGAAGTTTCGTGAGTTGCAATAACAATGTGTTTGACTCAAAATGTCGCTATGGTTGATCGGGTGACCGAGGACTGGAAGGGAGAGGTATAGTGCTACGAGAATCGTATTGAGGAACATTGTGTTGCTTACCTCGTCTCTGTCTGTCACTTCCTTCGAATATCAAGCTCCACTTTGAATTGTATAACCTCATGCAAATTAAGAAAAATCAGATCCCGAAGCCATAATCTTTCGAAAGGAAGCTCTGAAAGCTCCCCGACAGCGCCTATTCACCGTGGAATGTTCAATAAGCCAATAATTCGATTTGTATAACTCAATGCACATTCAGGAAAGATAAATTTCTGGAGCCACAATCATTCTGAAAAGATAACGATCGCTTTCCCATGCCACTTATCTACAACGAGGGGCTCGATCAACCAATAGTGAGATCCCAAGACTCGCGGCATGATTTTCATGTATCTATAAGTTGTACATGTCAGCATCAGTCACAATATTGGTAAGGCCTGCGCTTTACTGCTTGCATCCACAACCATATCAAATAGAGAACGGTCTAAAAGGAGCACCTGTGCACACATTCAATTACATCAATTGAGTCATATCATGGGACCTCGTCTATCAAGGGTATACTTTTGTCGTTGAAGACCAACGCCTCCGCCATGCTACACACCAAGACCACCCATGTTTACTGGAAATGCCTTTCCACCACTCGCGCTAGCCAGCTCCAATGCACGAGGTGTTGAGACCTCTTTGGGCTCATCGATCAAGCAGACCTCCGTTCATACTATTACTCTTCTGCCCACCTCCTTTCTCTAAGGGGCTTCTCTTTGCCTTCCTTCGCCCGACTGCCATCGTCTTCCGCTCTCCATGCCCAATACTCGCCAAGTCTAATCTCTGCATATGCAGCATAGTCAAAGTCAATTTGCGATATTGTTGCCTGGATGAGGGCCCAGATACCCCAGTAAAGCCCCGGCACTCCCCGAAATGCATCGATTTCCTCGAAAAGCCGGGAAGCCAGGCCATTGCTCGACATCAGACGAGTATGCGATGCATAGCTTTGTATGTATTCCTCGATGAATGCTCGGCGCATTGACCGTGTGGGGAGGACGCTAAAGTCGCACGCAAATCCACCCCATTCCGCGAAGTGGTTTGCTATGTCGAAGGCAGGGGGCGATGGTACCGCGTATTCGTAGTCAATGAAGGAGACGGTCTCGACTTTGGAGTCCTCTTCTACCGCTGTGCGTGGTTGGACAATCACGTTGCCGCTAAGGAGATCGGTATGGCCGAACACAAACTAGGTTGATGGGTCAGTAACGAGGCCAGGGGCGAAAGATCCCGGAAAGGCTGAAAGCGGCGTACCCCATTTCCCCCTAGCCCAGGTAAGTCCCCCAGGACAGAGGCCGTACTTTCAAGCTCTTTCTGTAGTATGTCTTTGCGTTTTGTTTCGGCCTCGCTCTCCGTTGGTAGGGCGAAAATCCACTTCTGCATAATCGTCCAAACGTTCGGGGTTGGCTTCCGTGGTGTGATAGCGTTTATGGTCTCCAATGAGGGTAACGACTTCGGAACCGAGGTATAGAGCGGCACCTCAGGTCCAGCATCCTGAATAACGGCTGTACTCCCAGCAGAGATGATGGGTAGCGCTGCGTGCCATTGACCCAGCCTGCGTGCGACTCCTCGCCAGACTGGCTCGCGCGTCAAGTCTTCTGAGGTGCACACGCGTCCACGAATGAATTTGTAGATGAGGCCGTTCTGAAAGCGGGCTAGGAGGGAGGGAGCGAGCTCATGTTGGGAGAGTAGAGAATGGGAAGTAGCTTCTTTCTCTCTGTCGATCAGCACTTCGGTGCCCTTCCCATACGCCCTGAGCAATACAGCTTCCTGGTCAACCTGCTCTTCGGTATAGCCAGGCCTCCTCTTGACAGCTTTCAGGAGTGTGTTCGTGATACCGTCGGTAAATCGTATGAATTCGATCTTGCCATCGTCATGTTCCCAATCCGGAAAGAGAGTCAAAATCAGCCTCAAGGCAGAAGTATGTGAATCGGCATTGTGGTATGACAAAGGTATGTGCCGCAGACCCTTGGAGATGCTAGCGTTCGTGCCAGTGGAGGACATAGTGGACGCTCATGAGACTCAATTCTGATCGAGAAGGTCGAAGGCTGTTTAGGTGGGTGGTATCAGTTGGAGTATGCCTTATATATGGCGGTAGGAGTAGGCAAAGATCCAAAAAAGTTCAGGTCCCTGCCCATCATCTGTACCTAGGCAAAGCAAGTTGCTGTATGAGCTACGTACTGAGGGGTCCAATGCCAAGCCTGTCATTCAATTCGGGTAAATTAGTCCTAGAGGGGTCGACACCATTGTACCAGCGCCATTAGAAATCGAACCTACTTTAACAATGTTAAAGTATTGAAACCCAGCAAACGGAAATGTTCCCTTTGCTTACATGGATACCCTCTAAGTCATTACATGGACACCTCCCTATATTTGGCTAGTGGCCGCGGTTTCTGTTTCCTAATCGGCCACACCCCCGTTCTCCGATCTCGAGGTGTGTGAGCTTCGTTAATCTCAACATCATCCAAATGATCTTCATGCCTGTGATCACGTGCGATTGGTGCGCAAAACAAGAAGATGTCGATTTTGGCGCCATAAGTATTCTATGCAGGTCAGCGGCGTTCTCAGTCCTCTACGGGTACTTGGCATTCATCCCGCTTTCTCCTCCAAGCCGGGCCTTTATGGAACTCGCTTCGAGCTTGAACGTGGGAAAACCCGTGCTAAGTGCAATTCCCGATTGGTTCGCTCCAGCTTCATATTGAGATGTACTCTCCGCTTACTTTGGTGTTTCTGTTGATTTAAATATTTCCCAGTTACTCGACTCTCTAGATTTCTATGGATATCTCTTCCTTCCCAGCTGTCAGCTATGGCTTTTGATCAAAGGCTCCCAGAATCTCTTACTTCTGTCGGCTGAGCCCTAGTTATGGTGGTCGAGAGTCCCATGGGCTCTTACTCTCCTTATGCAATCGCGGAATCTCAACCTCCAGAATGGAAACCGGGAGAGAATCTGGCGGCCGCCGCCTTCATTGGTGCATCGCTCTACCTTGTGCCGGACATCAATGTCGCAATATGGCGAGTTTCAAGAAAAGACAAGGTCTATATTACTGGGCAATGCTAGTCGGAGCTTGGGCAGTGAGAGTAGACGCCCTTGGCGTCATACTGAAATACTTGACGCCAAATTCCGGTCATCTCTGGGGCTTCTATACGCTGTGCCTTTTAGCTGGATGGACGACCTATGCTCCAGCGCAACTATTCGTCCTCTACCCACGTCTTCACCTTGTCAACAACATTCCGCAAGTACAGCGATGGATATTGATAATGATCTCGTCGACCCCAATTTTCCTGATCCTCCCGACTTGGATTGTCGTCTGGTAAGGCATTTTTTCGGAGTCTTTTTCCTCCCTTTGATACTATTTTCGAAGTTTTGAAACAGTCTATGGGGTGGGATTGTGGGTTCACACCTCAAAGTTACTCCTGAGACATATGTATTACCTAAAATCCGCCCAAAGAAGTAATGCTGCCTCCGAGATGTGCGCAGGCCAGCCTACGATACAGATCCACGAGTATCCTCAGTTTGGTCGCCAAGAGATGCCATTGTTGAAAGGTACAATCAGATCGGTAGGACCGAGTCTGTCCGATGTTGGTGAATGTGTGGACTTATCGGTCTTAAAGGTTTCACCCTCGTCGAGTGCATCCTCAGTGGAATTTATGTCTGGTCGTTACTTGGCCTACTCAATCTGAAGTCCAGCGTTCGCCAGCGCCGCGTCATGTTAGACCTGATCTACGTGAATATCATAATTGTGTGCTTGGATATTGTAGTGTGTCATACTGATATACTTAAATCGACTCGGGATCAGTTATCCGTTACAAACCTTCAGCTATGCGCTCAAGCTGAAGCTCGAGTTCGTCATCCTGAACCAACTCATGGCTGTCGCAGCTGGTGGTATGCATCGAGAATCAGTTGCAGAGAGGAGGTATCATCATTCCTCCAAAGCCGATGCCTTTGACGCAGAATGTCGTCACTGGGACGAGAAGCCAACCACTGCTGCACCGAATGAGCATCGAACGAGTCGGCCGGATCCCCACGGATCGCCTTACGGGCACTCAGCACGACTTAGCGTACCTGCGCCCGCACTGTCAAAGTTACATCCAATATCCGAGAGCATCCGCATCCTGAAAGGACCGTTACGATCAGTTGGCTCGAAAACACCCAGGTCCGGGAGAACCTGCAGATAGGGATGAAATCTATAGTCATGAAAAGTCGGATGAGAATCTGTTCCGCGGAGAACAAGAACATGTATCTGATGAGTTTCTGGACGATGCCACAGATTCGAACGAAGTGGAGAGAAGAAATACCACGTGAAACTCCAAGCCAGACATTTCCGGGCGAAACATTGCGACCTTCAAAGTCAGGACCATGGGAACAAAGCCTCCACGGAGTCAGACAAGCCGGATATCAAGTCCTCAAATCGATACAACATACGACAGGAGATCAAGAGCGACAGGATTCTAGCAATAAGAGGAGGCTGCCAATGAGGATAACGCTAACGAGGCATATTCCGAGAAGAAAGCGAGATGGGAACGAGGACGACAATGATGATGAAGAAGAAAAAGTTGGTGTGTATATGTGGGAGAGGCGAGCGACATTAGGGTTTGGAAGTCCCATGGTTTAAATCCAAGATTGAGCCGTAAAGCCTTCGGAATTCACTGTATTAGTACATACAGAATGACGTAAGTATTTACTTCAGTAAACGGGGCGAATCTCTAGCTCGGCACATTGTCATGGAAAAGCTGTAGTATTTGAGTGCCTAAGCGACGACCTATCGACAGCTCCAGCACCGGCATCAGCATCAGCATCAACATCAGTATCAGCTGGGATACGGCTTTTGTGTGGGCACCATTCTGTCTCGCCTGTCTACAGTAGAATGCAAAACCACCGAGGCTGGCGCTAAACGGATGGCCCGCGTACCTTATTCGGGTGGGGCAACCACCAACGTTAAATAGAATAAAATAAGGACCCATAATAGGACTATAAACAGGAATATAATAGAGTAATAAACCGGTATATACTAGGTTTATAGTAGGACTATAAATAGAGATATAATAGAATTATAATAGGGTAAATAATAGAGCGGAATTAAAATATATATTATAAAATAAATTATAATAGAGTATATTATTAATTATATTATAAAATATATTATAAAATATATTATAAAGTAGTAATAGAGTAATAATATAATATATTATAAAGTAATAAAAGAGTATATTATAAAGTATTAATAAAATATATTATAGAGTATATTATAAAATAAAAATAAAATATAATATATAATATATTATAAAATAGTAATAAAATATACTATTAAATAAAAATAAAGTATATTATAAAGAAATACTAGAGTATACTCTAAAATAATACTAGAATATATTATAAAATAATAATAGGGTATAATATAAAGTAATAATAAAATATATTATAAAATAATAATAAAATATATTATAGAATATATTATAGAATAATTATAAAGTATACTATAGAGTAATAATTAATATACTATAAAGTATATTATAGAGTATATTATAGAGGAATAATAGAGTATATTATAAAGTAGTAATAAAGTATATTATAATAAAGTAATAAGATATATTATAAAGTCGTAATAAAATATACTATAAAGTATATTATTAGTTTATATATTTAAATATAATAGAATTATATATATTTTTTTACTACTTTATAATATACTTTATTATTATTCTAAATATATTTTATTATTACTTTATAATATATTTTATTACTACTCTATAATATACTTTATAATATACTTTATTACTACTCTATAATATACTTTATTATTACTTTATAGTATATTTTATTTCTATTCTATAATATATCTTATTATTATTCTATAGTATATTTAATAATATACTTTATTCCTACTCTATAATATACTTTATTATTACTTTATAATATACTTTATAATATACTTTATTATTACTCTATAATATATTTAATTATTACTCTATAATATACTTTATAATATATTTTATTATTACTTTATAATATACCCTAGTATTATTTTATAATATACTTTATTTCTATTTAATAGTATACTTTATTATAATTTTATAATATATTTTATAATATACTTTATTACTACTTTATAATATACTTTATTACTATTTTATAATATACTCTATTATAGTTTATTCTATAATATATACTTTATATAACTTTATTATTTATATTATAATAACTTTACTATATCTTTATTTATAATCTTATTATAGATTTATTATATACTAGTTTATTAATTTACGATAAACTTATCTATAGCTCTATTTTTATTCTACTCGAGTTCGGTAATTTCTTTATATAAATTAAAGTATATAGGCTATCTATTTAATACTAATTTCTATAATTTTATAATCTACTATATCTCGTCGCTTAGTTTCGGTATATTTAGTATATATAAAACTTATAATAATTCTTAGTAATATCGATTACTATTATATATATAATTACGTTACGGAATAGAGAAGAGAAGAGATTATTTATTATTCCCTTCCTCTATTCCTAGGTAGGGTTAATAATATAAAGAAATTTATATACTTACTTAGTATATTTACTAATTATATTAATCTTTATTTATATCGCGATTAATAATAAATATTAATATATTTTAAATCTCTAAAATATATTTTAAATTATTAAAAAGAGAGTTTATTTCTTTGATATTATTATAGTAAAACGAGCGCTTTATAAAAGAGGATATATATTTATAAATTAAATTAATACTAGTTAATATACGCTAAATTTTTCGAATAAAAGTATACTATTTAATTAAAGTAGATTATGGAATTTAATATAGAATTTACTATATACTAGTTACCTAGTATTTATTATATATAATAATCGTTAAAGTTATTTATATTAAATAATATTATTACCCGTTAGATTTATTACTAATATTATATTAATAATAGATTTTTAAAATACTTTAACTTTTTCTTTATTTCTAGACTTAACGAATTATTTATTTTATAAATAACTTCGTTGAATTATTTAATTCCTTTATTATTTAATTATCTAATTATCGATTCTTATATTATCGTATTTAATTCGGTAGTAAACCCTATTTATTTATTATTAAATTATATAAATCTTATTATTAATAATTTTTAAATAAAATTTCAGATCGACGTCTTAATTTAAATAATATAAAAATTAATATAAATAATTAAACTAGTATCTATAGTCTTTCTTTATTATAAAACTCTTTATAATAATAACTCGTAGGTTATAAAGAAAAATAATCTAAAACTTGAATAAATAATAAATTATAATTAAAGAAGAAGAAATACGAGATTAATTAATATATAAATACGACTTTAGTTTAATATTAAATTATAAGTTATAAGAAATATTAATTTTATATATCTAATATAAAGAGTTAATAGTAATATTTAATAAAATAAATTTTATCGGAAATTCTATATTACGAAGAGGCTAAAGAGAGTATATATTAAATTTATAATTAAAGAGAAAAGTCGAAGAATAACTTTTTAGGAACCTAAATATAATAAAATTAAAAAAATATCTTTCGTTATTATTAAAAGTAGAAGCCGTTATTAAATATACGAAAATTATAAATACGAAAGTAGTTTAGCGAGCCTAAAAGAAAATAAAAAACTAATAAAAATAAAATATTCTTTTAAAATAAAAATAATAAAGACTATTAAAATAGACTAAAATCTAAATAATTAATAAAAGATTTATATTAATCTTTATATTAATATATCTTAATTAAAGCGAATATCGTTAATATATAATAATATTATTAAAAGTAAATATAAATAAGTTATTATCTAAATAAATAAAGTTTCGTTAATTAAATAAATAATAATTAATAAGGATAAAAATATAAATTAGGTTAATAAATAATCGTTAAACAATATCGATAACTCTTTAAATATTAATAATTATATTCTTAAAGTACGTTAGAAATTAGATTAAAACGAAGTTTATAATATTTAAAACGAAAGTAAAAAATAAATTAAAGTTTATAATATTTAGACCTTATTTAATCTATAGGTAAAATTCGGGGATTAATCGACCTATAATATTATTAGAGGATATTAAATTATAATATTTAAATTACTCCGCGCTAAAATCGATTACTACGATAAATACTATCTTTATATATATATATATATATAGATTTTTTATATTATAAAAGATATAATCTTAAAGTATATTATTTATATTAATCTTTATCCGGCTATATATTAATTATAAATTAATATAAATAAAAAGATTTACTAAAGAGGAATTTATAAATTTATTATATTTTTACTTTTATTAAATATATTATTTAGAAGAATATAACCGCCTAGTTTAATACGAATTTAAAAAAATATAAAAAATATAATCCTAATTAATAAAATCGGCGTTATAGAATAAATATAGGTCTCGTATTTACTTAAATTAATAAAGAATAAATTATAATATTAAGATTATATTATCTTTACCCCGATAATTATAAATATGAAAAATATAACTAAAGACCGAATAAAAATACGAAAAAAACGCGGAAAATATTTAGGATAATACTAGGGCCGGAGTATACCTAAATTATAAAAAAGACGAAGGATATTATTCGATCTAGAGATTAAGAGAAGATTTCGAAGGGGATAATATAAATTATTAAATTAAAAGTATTTTTAAGGCCTCCTTTAGATTAAAAGAAAGTTGTATTATCGAATAAAATTCTAAATATAAACGTAAAGGGTATATTTAGTTATATATTTTAATATTTAATATAGTTAGTTTATAAAACTTCTAATTATAATTATATTAATCTTTATATTAATTTTATTCGATTCATATTATATATCTCTACTCTTTATATTTTTTTTAATTCCTTTTATATTTTAAAGCCTCGCTCGTTTTTTTATAATTTTAAAAAAGTTTAAAATAAGACTAGGTTCTTTATATAATTTTAATATAATTTTTGAATTTTTAAATTTAATCTTTAACTCTTTAAGCCTATTAATTACCTTTAAAGAATAATTTTATATTTAATTTCTTCCTCTTTATTAAATAGCTAGATTTAGAGTCTCGAGTAAAATATATATATTTTAATTTACTCCCGTTCGTTTAATACTCGGAAAATTTAATTCTTAAATTACTTTCCTAAGTCTTTTTACTATTAATATAATTTTATATATAATTATATAATTTTATAAACTCTTATTTAAAGACTAGGTTCTTTAACTTTTTTTAAATTATAAATTAAATTAATAATTAAAATTAAAGATTCTCTATTTTCTTTATTCTTATTATTAAATTTTAAAATAATAACTTCGTTTATAAGATTATTATACCCGCTTTCTTTTTTATTATTTATAAAGTTATTATTATTTTTTATCGTAGTCTTATCCCGTCTTTATATCTCTATTTTATATTCTTTAAAGATTATTATTTCTTCGTAGTCTAAATTCTATTAAGATACTACTACTTCGTTTTCTTTAAATTAAAAATAATTAAGGATTATAAAAGTTAAAACTATCTCGGGATTATAGGATTTTTAAGTTATATATAATTAAATAATAATATTAAATACTCGCTTGTATTTAACGCCCGTATAAAGTACGATTAAAATATTATAGGCCGTATAAAAGAAATAATTAAATATTAACGAAAGATTCTTTTATTTATTAAATATAAGTTTATCGTCGTTATTATTAAACGTTATATATAATTAGTAGGTATATTTATCGATATAAAGATTAATATAAATAAAAGATTTATTTATTTCCTAGTATTTTCGAAGTTTTTTACTTTAATTTTTCGAGTTTAATAATACCTTATTTTTACTTTTAATTAAATATTTAAGATTATCTACCTCGATATCTCTTTTAGTATAAATTTTCTTTTATTAAATAATTTATAAGCGGCCTATAGGCCTACGAGATAAGTAAATAAAATCTAAAACTAAAATAGAAGAGAAATGGAGAGAAGAATAAATAATATTTTAAAATAATTATAACTATCGGCTACTAACTAGTAAGAAGAGGAAATAAGTTATCGATAAACTAGAATTTTTAACCGACGAGGTTTCTTTAACGGCTAGTAGGCGCCGCTAATAACTTTATTAAAAGAGTATTCGCGGAACTCCCTTATTAATAAAGTAGTTTTACTAGAGTAGGTATATAAATTAATTAATTAATTAATCAAATAATTTATAAGCGCCGGTCGAATTACTCTTTAAATTATTTTTAATAAAAATCCTTTTAATTTTACCTAGTCTTTTTATTTTATTCCTAGTCTTTAAATATAATTATTTTTCGAATTAATTTTAAAAGAGTTATTATACCGTATAACCTATTTAAAGTTAATTAGGTTTAAGAATAATATTAATTAAATTTAATTTATATCTTTTTTAGACTCTTTAATATAAACCTCTTTTAAGGTATAATTTTCTTTAAAAAAAAATCTTTTTTACTCTTAAGATAATTAAATAAAATATTATAAACCGAAAAAGTTATATAAATAATTAGCGTACGTAAAATATTTATCGTTTATATATATTAGTAGAACGGTTTATAAAGTTCGATAAAGTATTTTATTTAAATTTATTAATTTTTATCTAGTTATAATTATTTTATTAATTTATAAAAAAACTTCTTTAACGCCGGCCTTAACTTTAGGGCGCGGATTAATATATAATAAATTAAATTTTATTTAGTCGCTACGTCCTAGAAGAGCTTTAATATTAAAAATTTATTTTAATATTTTCTATTATATATCCTTTATACCTAATTCGGCCCGGTTAATTAATACTTTTTATTATTTAACTACTTTTAGATATCTTAAAAGCGCTTACGCCGTTAATTATTTTTATTAAAATAAATAAAGACTTTACGAATTTATATACCCTAATATTAATATATAAATAGATATCGGTATAATAATCAATATATTATTTAAAATACGGAAGTACTTTTATTAAAATAAACGAGATTTTAGATTCTTTCTTTATTTTAGAAAACTTTTATTTATTTATTTTATCGTTTTAATCTTTCTAAAAAAGTTTATTTATTAATAAGATTTTAATTATTTTAAGAAGTTTTTTTAAATTTAATTAAATAATATATAAAAAATATAAAATACGGTAGACTCCGGTATTTATAAAAGTATTTTAATTATTATAAAATCGCGGATCTTATTTTCTAGTTCTTTCTTTATAATTAAAAATTAGGTCTTTTCCTCCGGTAATATAATTTCGAGGGCCTAGTATATATTATTATTATTAAAAATATTATCTATAATAATCAATATTATCCGATTCCTTAATTTATAATAATAGATAATAGTATTTAAATACGAGGTTAATTTAATATTATTATATATTCTCTTTATATATTTAAAAGTTAGGAGTACCTCGTAGTATTATTATTACTAGTCGATAAAGTACGTATTTATAATTATATAACTTTATTAGTTTTTAGAAGATTATAAGTCTAGTATTATAATAACTTTTATATCGTCGTTAAATAAATTCCGAAGGAGTTAATTTTAAATATCGTTATACTTCTTTATAATATAATTTTTAATTATATATATAAAAGAGAGAATAATTAACGAGTTCGCGTATTTAAATACTTATTATATATCGATATTATTATTAATTTATAAAAAGAGTTTAAGCTCGATAACTATTTATATAAATAATTTAAAGAAATCCTTAAATATTACTTCTCGGTCGTTAAACCGTAGTATATTAACCTTTCTTTTATTTCTCTATAATTAAAATAATAATATTTATACTAATCTTTATATCTATATCTTAAGCGGGTTAGAATATATTTAATTTCTAAAGAATAATATAGTTTAAATTAATTTTATATCTAAACCTAAAGTTTTCCTCTTATATTAATTTAATATAAAATACGTTTTTATAATATTCTAAATATTAATCCTTATAATTATTCGGTTATATTTTTTATAAATATTTCTCGGCTCTCCTATACTTATTATAATATCGTTATAGAAGAACTTTTATTCTAGAGTTAGTTTAGGCGACGTCTAAGAGAAATTAAATATATAATCTTTATATTTCTAATTCTTTTATTTAATCTTTTAAATACGATATTATTTTTATTTATAAAATTATTCGAGAAAGACGGTAGTTATTTCTATTATATATATATAATAATATTTATCGGAATCTTTAGTCGTTAAGTTTTTTATAAAAAAATTATCTCGGTTAACTAAATTAAAAATAAAAGAATATTAATTATAAAATTTAGAATTATTAATAACGAAGCTACTACTTTAAAATATTTTAAATATATATTTTAGAAATTAATAAAGAAAGTAGGAAAATAAAAGAAATTATTAACTCTTTTATAATTATATATTTTATAAAGATACGCTATATACGATAATTATAACTTAGTTATATTAATATCTAATAAAAAAATTATAAAGATAAATCTATATTTATTTTATATATTTTAAGTTAGTATCCTATTAAAAAGTAATTTTGAATATATAATAAATTAATATTCTAACCCTCTTTTAGAAATTCCTTTCAAGATATTATAGAAGTATTAAGAGGTTTAGCGCGCCGGGGTTTAATATTACTTATTATTTAATAATCCTAACTAGTCTATAATTACCTCTTTATAGAATAATATATTATTATTTAAATCTCTAACCCTAATATAGTTATTCCCGTAATATATTATTTTATTTTAAATAAAATAACTATCGGCTTTAGGTAGTTTAACCGAAATATTATCCTCTTTAATAAAATATCGTAATACTATATTATTAACTAACGATACGTAATTATTATTAATATCTAGACGTTTAATTACCTCGATATAATTCGTAGCCCTTTAAAAAAGAATTAACTAACTAGAAATTATTATAATTAATAATATAACTACTAAAAATCTACGACGACTTATTTTAGTATCTTTATTCGGATAATTAATATTAATATTATATTACTAGAACGACCCTTCTATTATTTATAAAATTTATATAAAATATTGAAAAAGAGTTAAGGCTAAAGAATCCTCTACCTTCGATTTATATTAATATAAAATGAACCGTAGTATAGTAAATATCCGTCTATAATATATAGAAATTAATAATTTCTTCGAAGTACGATATATTTAAAATTCCCTTATTTAAATAGAAACGGTTATAATATACTTTAATTATAAATTAAAAAATTATACCTAAAGACTACACCTAGCTAGAGATACCGAGAGTTTCGAGGATTAATTAAAATTATATATTTAATTAATAAATAACTACGGACTACTAAATATAAGATTAGAAATTAAATTAATTATAAAATATTTAATTATAAAAGTTAACTAGCGAGTCTAGAACTTTATTAGTTAATTCGAATCTATAATAACGGACCTCGAATAAAATAAATTTATTATTTATATAAGTTTCCGCCGGAAGCTAAATTATAAAATATATAATATTATTTATTTACTCTACCCCGGAGCCTAACTAGATACGTTTATAAATTTTAAAACCTTAATATAATAAACGGAAAATTATTTTAAGATTAATAAATATTCGTAAAATAAATATAGTATTATAGTTACTGGTACTTTAGTATAAGATAGTAACTTATTTATACCGATAGATAGAAAGAATAATATATAATATACTAAGACTAAATCTTAACTACTATTTTATTTCGTTAATACTATAATTCTTACGTATCTTATTTCGTTAATACTATATTCTTATTATTTAATAGTAACGATATAGTCGAATTCTATTTATAAATAAAAGAAGACTAGTTACTAGTCCTTAAAATACTAGTTATAAAATACTAAATCCTCTACTAATATCTCGAAGATATAATTATTATCCGTACTATTATTCTTTTATATAGGTCGAATTATTCTAAGGGATTATAAATTAATTATAATTTATCCTCGTATCTATTATTAAATATAATATTAGTACTAACTCTTTAACCGTTAACGTTTTACGACGACGAATAAAGCGAGCCGCTTCGTTTTCGTTTTAATCTTTATATATAGTAATAGTGTTTTTTTATACTAGCTACGTCTACTCTAAATCTTAATAATCGAGTTATTATACTAGGCTTTTATAATTATATAAATTAATTTATAAACGCGCTTTATAAATTTAAAGAAATATTTATACCCCGGTTATAAAGAGTACTCTATATTTCGGTCGTAGACGTAGAGAATAAAATATATTAAATTAAAATATCGCCGCCGTTTATACTATATATTATTATTTTCGTTTATATAGAAAATCCTTATCTTTTCTTAAAGATCTCGGTTTAACTATAATTAATTATTAAGAAAATTAAATCGCGCTAGAATTACGAAGTTAAAAATAGAGTTTACTTTTCTTATAATCTAAAGCCTATATTTATTTAAAAGTAGAGAAACGATATTTACCCTATTAAGAATTATAACGAAATCGATAGATTTTCCCCGCGCTAAAATAGGAACCCTAAAAATTTCTTTTTAATTCTTTACTTTTTACTTTTTATTTCATTATTTCTAATTTATATAATTAAGATTTGAATCTTTAATATTATATAAATAAACTTTCGAACTATATACCGGTAAAAGATTTTTATAAATATACGTAATTTATTTTATTTTCTCTACCTATAAACTATATAGAGGTAAAGAAATTATTTTTATTAAACTTTACTATCTCTCTAGTATTTTAATTATTTACGTTTTTAAAAAAATATTTCGAGTAGTATAATAAAAATATTAATAGATTAATTTAAGAAGTAGTTCTTTTTATTATCGATTAATACGATTCTCTATTAAACGTATTAAGAGGTAGCGAGTTATTCGTAAAAAAAGAATATTCTACTTCTATTAATATTTAAAAAGAAGAAAATTCTATAAAAGAAAACCCTTTTATATTTCTAATTTCTTAGACGTACCCTCCTTTAATTACGGAAATATTAACGGTTTTCGTTAAGGGCGTTAGGTATTATACCGATTCGATATACTTTAATAATTAAAAAGAAAGAAATAAAAAGATTTTAAATCTTTAATTACTTTATTTTTAAAGAAGGGTTAAAGATTAGATTTTAATTACTTTTATTTATTCTCTTCTAGTTACGTCTTTTTCTTTAATCTCTAGTCTAGTTAAATTTATAACTTAATTAACTCCGAGAAAATTAATACTTTAATTCCTCTTATAAGAATTAATTTTTATTATAAAATATAATTAATAATAATAAAGATTAATCTAGCTCCTTAAGATAAAGTTAAAAAGATTTTAATAATTTTAAAGGAAATTAATTTACTTTATTTAATCCTTAATTTTAATAGGAATAAAAAATTATAGGCTAGTTATAAATACCGCCTCCGCCGATAAAGATCGATTTAAATTTATATAATACTATAATCTAGATTATATAATCTATCGTATTAAATACTATTAAAATTATTTTATAAAATTAGAGTTAAACTTTTAAAGAGTCTTTAAAACCTATTAAATTATAAAGACTAATTAATAAAAACGAGTATATTTAATAAATATAATAATAAGTTAGATATTTCTATATCGGCGGATTAAATTTCTTTTATCTGGATTACCTAAAATTATAGAGCGCCGGTAATATCGGTTTTAACTCTAAAGAGTTAATATTTAAAGAGATTTATATTTTCTATAATAAAATTTAAGATTTCGTTATAATAAAAAGTAAAGATATAATAAAGAGGAATTTAAATAATTATTTCTATAGTATTATTATAAATTAATAACTTAAAATCCTTTTCTAAAATAAGAAAGATATAATAATATAACTACCGAATAATCTATAGCGCTAAATTACTAGACTATAAAATTATTTTAAAATTATAATATTTATAACTCTAAAAGAACTTAGTCGCTAGTTATATATATCGAAGAATATAACTAAACGAAGTAATTTATTTATTTACGTCTAGAATATAGCTAAATATACCGTTTAAGCCGGTATTACCGAAAAGTATATATAGGCTATATAGGTATAGAATTACCTCGATATTAATTTCTAGGTTATTATCCCTCCTCTAATAAATAATACTTCGATTAAATAATTTATCGAATAGTTTAAAAATAGGAAGGAGATATAATATAAAATATACATTTAAAAGAATAAAAAAAGTTATAAAAATTATTAAAAAGAAATTAAGGAGCGAGAAAAGAATCGCGATATAAAAAAGAATAAATAATTATTTAGGGATAAATAGTCGTTATAGCGGTAAAATAAATATTATAATTTAATACTTTATCGGCTTTAATAATAATATCGATCTTTTTAATTTTAAGATTTTTAAATACTTTAAGGTCCTTAGTTTTAAAGTTTTTAAAAATAAAAACTATTTATTATAAAACCGAATCCTTATAATTCTCGTTCTTTTTTATATTAATAAATAACTAAATCTTCTTTCTTTTATATTAACCCTTATAATTAACCGGTTTATTTTTAAAATCGGTAGACTATACCTTAAATATAATAATAATAATAACTATAGTAAATTTAAAAGCCTCCTTTATAAAAACTTTTAAAAAATACTTTATTACTATTAAAGTAACTATTTATAATTACCGCCGGAAATATTTAATTTAATTAAAATCTATTCGTTAAAAATCGAGGCTACGGGAACTAAAATTATAAAAATTATAAGATATACCTATATTACCCGCCGAGACCGTATAATACTTTTAGTAATTAAATATAAATATAACTTATTTACTTTAATAAACTATATAATAATCTTAATAACGAAAATACGGATTACGGTACCTCCTTTAGATTTATTAATAATTATTTCGGCTCTCTCGAAACTCCGTCGATAAATTATTATAATTATTATATAAACGCCGATAAAAGTTATTATAATATTAAAAAGAGTATTATAAACGAAGAATAAAGTATTAATAAAGATATTAATATTAGGTTCGTTTTAATTATATACTATATTTCTATAAAGAAAATAGGTTAATATCCTATTTATAAAAATTATAAATTTAATTTCTCGTTGAATAATCTTCTATATATATATCTAAAAGAAAGAAAATATATATACTCGATTAATATCTAGAAGATAATTAATCCTATCTTTATAAAATTTAAAAATACCGAGTTAAATATTACTCCGAAAATTTTAATCCTAGAGATTATAATAATATTAATATTAATAGCTCCTTAATCTTCCCCTCGATAAAAGGGTAAATTAATAATCGAATCTACTACTCCGCCTTTATTAATTAACGGGATAGTATTTTATATATAGTATTATTTTACCGGCTAAATAAGCCTTATTTTAAATATTATTCGAGAATTAAAATATTTTAATATTAGGTATCCGATAAATATAATCGATAGAGTATTTATTATATAATAAATCCCCGGTATTTAGTTATAGACTTATAATAAAGTTATTACCTTAAAAGGTATCGGCTCGAACTATTATTTAACTATAAAATAAACTTTAATTATATTCTATATAGACGGAAAAACGAAGGATAATATAAAAGTAATAATTAAAATTATTAAGAACTTCTATATTATTGATAATTTGAAATTTTTATATTTATCGGTATAAATATCCTAGGTTAAAAGAAGGTCGTTATCGACCTCTTTAATAATTAAATAATTTCAATTAAATAATTATAAAGATGTTATAATCCCTATTTAATTTATAACTAGGGATAATATAAGAATCCGATATATTATATAGTTAAAGCGCCGCTAAATAATTCTAGTATAAATTATATTAACGGTAGTAATCTCGCTAAAAAGGAAATTATAACTACCGGACCGAGACTTCTTATTCGAATTATAGATAAAAGGAGTTTATATTTATTTTATAAATTTAATAATTAATTTTATTAATATTCGTAATAAAGGGAATATACCTTTTATTATTCCTCGCCGTTAATAAATAAAATTAATTATGAAATATAAAGTAGAAGAAGTATACTTTATCGATTTAAATAATTATTCCCTTACGGCGAAAACTTATAAGGACGATATAATTATATTACGTTTTATTAATCTCTATAATCCGAGGTTAATTTTAAGACTTAAGGTCGATTCTTTTATAAAAATAAAACTACCGAATAAAATTATAATTTATAATAATAACTCCGATATTACCGCGATTAAAGAGATTATAAAGTAATACTTTTATGTTTAGGAAGATACGGGAGATACGATCGATTTACCCGAATTTAAATAATTATTAATTCCGTTTACTACGGACTAGTAATCGTTTAATATAAAATTTAATTATAAGGTTTATTTATTAAACCCTAATATAAGAGCTTTAATAAACGAGAAATTCGATAAAATATATTAATAAAAGAAAATATCGTGGTTTACCGAGCCTTCTTTATTCGCTTTCTCTATTTTTATTATATAGCGGACGGTATATAAAGGCCCCGAAAGAATACCGATATAAAAGGGTAAAATTATAGTCGATATTTATAGTTTAAATAAAATTATTATCTTTAATAACTACTCTTTTCCGCTTTAGAGCGATATTATTTCGTTAATATAAAAATATATTTATATAAATATTATTAATTATAATAAATAATTTTATCTCTTTTTAATTAAAAGAGATAATTATTATAAGTTTATAATAATTTCTTACCGTAGTTCGGAGTATTATAACATCGTAATAATAGGATAAAAAGGGTTAATTCCGTATATTTATATTATAGGGTAGACTCTAGTATAGTATTATTAAACTAAACCTCGATATTTCTATATTAGGACTAGCGCCTTGGCTAGATTCTAGTATATTAGGGCCAAATCCTCTATAGATAATCAATATCTTTTATATTACTAATATTTTTACTACTAAAGTAACTATACTTTAATAAATAGTAGTAACGGTATATACCGATTACTTTATTTATTAAGACGCTTCCGTTTATTTATTAGTTTTTTAGTTTTCCCCTAAGGCTCTAAACTAGCTTAATACCTCTACTATAAGAACTATTTATATATAGTATTAAATACGTTATTTATTTAGGCCCTTCTTTATCGACGAGTTATTCGAATTTTTTATTAGGCTCTCGAACGAACTAGTACCGTAGCCGTTTACTAAATTATAGAAAAAACCCCCTTCTAGAAGTTTTACCCTAGAAGAAATTAACCCCTTAATACGCCTATTATACGTAGTTATTTAGTACGTTATTTATTAAGACCCTTATTCGCCTTATTTATTAATATCTACTTTATTAATTACTTTACTTTATTCTATTTATTTATTAATAGAAATTAAAATATAATACTTCGACCCCTAGTACTACCCCTTATATCCGATAATACTAAGCCGCTAGTATATTAGGTACTCGCTTTTAGAAGAACGCCTTAATATTAGAAAACCCCGATTTTTCCGACGCTTAAATAACTAGCCTATCCAATATAATAAAGTAGTTTATATAGAAGAACGATATATAGTTTATAGAGTATCTTAACCGGATTAAATAATAACTTTAATAGCGACCTATTTCACCTCTATCTCGGTCGTTAATATAAAAAATATAAGAAATACCTAAGTCTTAGCCTAGCTTTTATATTAATAGTAAAAATAATAAATTAAAGACTAAAGACGTTAGTTTCTTTAACCCTTAATATAAGCCTAGAAATAACACCCTAGTCCTAAATACCGGTAAATACGTATACTATTAAAACGTCTACGTTTTTATAGATCGGTTTAAAGATATAGTAAATACTAAACCTAATATATATACTACCGTTAAGAATGTTATTTTAATATACCTACGGGGCTTAGTCTTAATATAGTATTTAGTCGAGTTAATAGAGTTCGAGAAGAATTTACTACGCGACAATAATATTAAGTGTTAATATATAACGTTAATTAACTATTTTAAAATCCGAACGTTAATAGTTATAACCAAGATCGCTACCCTTATATATATACCCTAGGATATCCGAAAGGGTACTCATCCTCGTATATTTATTTAAAATATACTTTATCTCGTTAAATTAGTAAATATCACGTTTATATATAGCTAGCTTTTAACCGTTTAAAACGTATTTTATATAAATATATATCGGGATATCCCTAAACTAAAAGTAATAATAACGCTAAATTAATTCCTTAAAGACGTAAATAGTAAAATATTAATTTAAAAGGACTTTACTTCTCGCGGCTCTATACTACCTTAAAAACTACTTTACTTTTAGTTTTAATAATATTAATAACCCTAACAGTAACCCTACTAATAGGATAATTAGAAGTTACTCGATAATAAGTCTTATAAACCCTTTAAGGATAGATTTAGTAAATTATTTAATATTAAACTATTCGACAAGAAGTTATTTAGTAATTACTACGCTATATTATATTAAAATACCGTCTATACTATTACGCTATATTAATATACCGCCTATAACGGCGTACTAGAAGAAGGCGAAGATAAAGACGTATATTAATATTCCTTAAGAGTAGACTACTAGCCGGATTCGGACTAGCTTCGCGCTAAAATAATTTTAACTTTTAAAGACACCGGTAAATAACTACTTTTAAAAATCGCTAGTTAACTAGATTTACACTAAGATCTTATTTTTATATACGAAAACACCGACTATTTAAGGCCCTAGTCCTTTAATATTAATACTCCGATAACGCTAAATATATACGCCCCTTCTATACTAGCCTTATAGTTATCGCCGACACCTAGTTATATTATCTCTATACCTCCCTATCGCTTTACCTCGCCGTCGCGATTTTAATAACTAAGTTTTACGGCTCTACGTTAAGTTTTAAGGCTCTACGATACTCCCGCGGCTACCCTATACCGACTATTCAAGAACTAGGGATATACTATATATATTTATTTACTCTATTATTTCTATATATAGACGCTATTTATATTATTACTTACGATACCCTATATTAATATATTAACGAGGGCGTTAACTTCTTTCTTTTAAAAAGGGGCGTTTTATTACGGGGTAGACTCTAGTATAATATTACTAAACTAAACCTCGGTACTTCTATATTAGGACTAGCACCTTAACTAGATTCTAGTATATTAGGGCCAAATCCTCTATAGATAATTAATATCTTTTATATTATTAATATTTTTACTACTAAAGTAACTATACCTTAATAATTTAATATAAAATAAATACTTTTCTTCGCCCGTATAAAGTATTCGCGAGATATTATATCGATAATATCGTAATTTTCTTACGGTCCTATTCCGAGTATATCGAATATTTTATAATTATTTTCGCTTTATTCGTAGGCCTTAAGATCTCGTTTAAATTTAAGAAATTCTTTTTAATTTACCCCTCCGTTATATTTCTAAACTAGAAAATAAATAAATTAGATTTAACTACTATTAAAAAAAGAATTATAATAATTAAAGAACTTCGTTTCCTAGATATACTATAAACTTTAGAAATATATATCGGAATAATAAATTAATTACGAAGTAATATTAGATATTTCGTTTAAATTATTAAATTATCTTAATACTAGAAAACCTAGTTTTTAAAGAGCTCGCCGTTTTAAAATAAGAATATACGAAAACTTTATTCTAAAAAAATTTACTTCGTATTTATAAAAGAGGAATTAATTTTTTTTAAATTACTCTAAAAGGTATTTATTTTTAAAATCTATTTATATTATTAGAATCTAACTTATTAATTATATATTAAAATCGTATAGAATTAGCGCGATAGTATATTATATTTAAAAAGATCCTCAAAGTAATAATTTCCCCTATATTAATATATAATTAATTTCATTTTTATCCAAATTATTTAATCCTACGGAGTCGCGTTATTATATTAATAAATTTTAAAAACTCCTATTAAAACCCTAGTTACCGACCGCGCGGATAGGGTTAATAGTATCCTACTAGTAACTTTTACTAAGAAAAATTATTAATAGAATACTACTAGTAGCCCTAATTTACGGATAAAACTACTAGCGTCTTATTAATAAATTTAGTAAATTAGAGGTCTAGGTAGGTAACTTTTAATAAATTTAATAAATCGGGGGTCCGGGTAGTATCCTATTAATAACTCTAAATTAATTTTAATAGAATTAATAATTTTAATAATTTATATATATTATTAATATATTAATAGTAACCAGCCCTATTATAGGGCTAAAATAAATAAAGTTCTATAATCGTCGCTATTAACGGTAGCGACCCCTAGCGATAATTATTAACGCCAGCGACCTACCGGGCCCGGAATAATAAGTTTTAGCGAAAGTTCTCGCGGGGGCGTTACCCGGGCATGTCCAGGGAGTATACGCACATGAATACCATGCCATGGCGCATACCATGGCGCATGCCTTGGCGCATGCCTTGGCGCATGCCTTGGCGCATGCCATGATTGCGCATGCCATGCCGGGGGGCTTTCGTCTGATGTTTTAGGGGCTGCTGCGGGGGGCGTATATCGTATGCACCTTTGCGCATGCCATTCGTATGCTATTCGCAAGCTGCGCACGCCATTGCGCATGCCATGGGGCATACTATGGCCCATACTATGGCCCATACTATGGCGCATGCCAATACGCATGTAAATGCGCATGCTATAGGGCATGTAATGGGCCTATTCGTCTGATATTTGAGTTGCTGATTATTTATCGAGTTACTGAACCTACTGACAGTAAATACTATTTGCTGATAGGACCCTGCCCGGACCCCTAACTTACTGATCCTACTGAACCTCGGGTCGGTATTTAATATGGAGTTTCAACGCAAACCCGTAAACGGCTTTCTAACAGGGCTGATAACGCTTAAAGTATACTAACATTTACTTTTAAGATTTGCCGATATAGTTTACGGCATTAAAAGTAATAGTCTTAATTTAAATACTAAAAAAGATTTTATACCTATTTATATAAATCTCGATAAAGAAGATTATTATCTTTATTAATTATATAGTAATTATTAATATTATTTAATAAATAATATTATTATCGCCCTCTTTTAATAGGATAAATTTATAGTTAATATAAACTTCTTAATATATATTATAATACGATCTCGATATTCGTTAGTATTTAAGAAAATAAAATATTATATTAAATACTTTATCTCGCCTTCTCGATAAAAAAGAATATTTTAATATTAAAGGTCTCGGTATTTTAAATAATATCTTTACTTTTTATTTTACTTTAATTAAAATATCTTTTAAATACTATTTTAAATTATAAAAAGTATATTCTAAAAATAAGAAATAATTAAAGATAATAACTTTCTTTATAAATAAAAAGAATAGGCTTAAAAAGGAAGCCCTAAAGTCTATAGATAATATCGATATAATTAATACTAATATTCCTTTCCTTTTTAGAGACTTATTTATATAATATAAAAACGAATATATTAATAAAGAACGCCTATATATCCCGAAATTAATAAAATAAAATATTTTCGAACTCTTATATAATAAGCGAAATTATATAGGATTTTATAAAACGTACAAGAATATCGTCGATAATTATTATATATAATATTTAACTCGAAGACTTAAATACTATATTTTATATTATTTTTAATATTAACTTAATTAGATAAAAAGGTATATATTATATAATATTTTAAAACTAATCCTAATAGAGTTAAAGGTTTATTATTATATTATTATCGATTTTATTATAGCGCTCTCTATATTTATAAACGGATATAATTATTTAATAAATATTATTTATAAGTTCTCGAAAATAATTATTACGACTTTAAGAAAAGATACGTTTAACGTCGAAAAATAAATAAACGCGCTACTTCTCGTTTTTATTAATTAGGGAATTTTAAAAACGTTTATTTTTAATAAAGATTTTAAGTTTATTTTAAAATTATAAAAAGTAATTTTTAAAACGTTAAGAACTAAATTAATAATCTTTACTATTTATTACCCTTAATTTAACGACTAGTCGGAACGGATAAATTAGACTATAAAAATAATATTACGATTTTATTTAATATACTACCCTAATAATCTATAGGATAAATTCGTAATTATTTTATAATTTATTATAAATAATTCTTTAAACTTAATAACGACGCTTTTATTAAATAAAATTATCTACGATATAAAGTTTAATAATAGAATTTTAGTTTAAAATATAATAGAAAGAATAGATTTTACCGATATTAAAACTATTAATTAAAAGAAAACCGTTAATACGATTTCGTTCGCGGTAATTAATATTAAATTTCGGTATAATAATAAATATATATTCTTAATAATATAAAAAAGGAGATATAGTTTTTTTAAAATTATATAAAGATTATAAGATCTCGGGTTTAGAGAATTATAAATTTTTAAATTAAAGAGTTAGCCCGTTTAAAATTTTAAAGCGAATAAATAGTTTAATTTATAAATTAAAGTTATTATTAATAATAAATATTTACTTTATTATTTCGATCGCCGCCTTAAAACCTACTCCGTTAAAAGAGGATTTATATAGTTATCTTTATAAGATCGGGTAGCCTATTATTCTCGATAATAATAATAAAGGTATAAATATATAATACCTAAAGCCGCTAGCGTAGAGCTAGTGGTTTAGTAATAGTATAAAAGACGTAAAGTAATTACGGGGTTTAGTACTAGGTAGTTCTTAAATCCTAGATTTAATAGTAGAATTAATCTCTAAGGATTCTAATAAAACGGGGGAATATTAACTCGATATAAAATTATTAAAAGTTAAAACCCCGCGATATTAAGGCTAGAACCCTATATCGATAAATAATAATATTATAGAGGTAGCGGAGCGTAGGTATATATATTATACTAGCGCCTTTAACGGGGCGTAGGCGTATATAATATACTACTACTTTATAAAGTAATTATTTTAAAATAAAATATGTTTTAAATAGAAGGATAAGGAAGTTTCTAGGACGAGGAAAGAGATTAATAATATAGTATTTAATTAAATAGAAGGGCTAGGGGCCCTACTAGAATATATAATATATTAAAACTAAATCTTAACTACTATTTTATTTCGTTAATACTATAATTCTCGCGTGTCTTATTTCGTTAATATTATATTTTTATTATTTAGTAATAGTGTATACTCTAGTAGCTAGATCTTCTAGTAGGGATACTACTCCGGTTTATAAACTAATAACTAGTCTCTCTCTCGATACTCTAAAACAAGAATATCGTCGCCTCGGCTAGGTATTTCCATTTTTTATATATTACGCGGGGAGAGTTTAGGTTAGAAAGAGAAATAATAATAATAATTATAATATTAAATTTATTTTTAATAAAACTAATTCGCTTATATATTTATATTAATAATTTATAACCTCGAGGACGTTAGGCTCTTTATTTATAAAAGTAATTACTATAATTACTAATACTTTAGTATAAGATAGTAACTTGTTTATACCGATAGATAGAAAAAATAATATATAATATATTAAGACTAAATCTTAACTACTATTTTATTTCGTTAATATTATAATTCTTACGTATCTTATTTCGTTAATACTATATTCTTATTATATAGCGCCGCGTTAGATTATAAATAAATAAAGTTCGATTAAAGTATTAATTTAAATATAAACTCGAATCTTTATTTATTAATATAGAACCGGAAGTCTTTCTAGAATAAAATAAATAATAATATATATAACCCCGGTATCTATACTACGGACGAAAAGAAACGCGAATAATATTATATTTAATAAATAGAAAGAACCTACCTAGATTATAATAATTCTAATTATTAAAAAGGAGATTTTAAATACCCTATACCCTCTAAATTGAAAAACTTTAATCGGTTATAATAAAAATAATATCGCGATTATTAATTTTAAAACCTATATTAAAAAGCGGCGTTGTTATATTTATAATATTATACCTCTCTAAAGTTAGTATTAATTAAATTTAATATCTTTATAAAAGTATCTAACTATAGTACCCCCGTATTAGTATAATTATCCTCTCGGAAAATATAATAGACTACGGTAGTATAATAAACTTTATATCGAGTTTCTTTATTAAATCTCTTAATATATTCTTTATTAACTATATATCCCCCCGAGTATTAAGCGTTAACGGTATAAAAGTTAATTTATAAAGAAATAACTACCTTTATTATTTATATATTAAAGTTAATAATAATATACCTATAAATTACTTTTTCAGAGTTATCGATATAAAAAATCGGATTATTTTAAGTTTATTATAATTATAAATAATTAACCCTCTTATCGACTAGAAAATAAAAAAGTTAAAGATTTTTAAGAATATTAAAATACTCTAGGCCTTAAACTTCGTTAACGAAATAAGAATAAATTATTAATTTATCTAGGTATATTTTCTAGATCTTAAAAAGAATAATACCTCTATAATCGTTATACTCCTATAAATTTGTAAAGATTACCCGGATATCTTTAATAAAATTATTAAAGAAATACTATCTTTATATCGCGGAGAGTTAGATTATATAATTAATTTAAAACCGGGTAAAATACCCTCTTTTAAATTATAATATAATTTAATAAAAATTAAATATAAAATACTTAAAGAATATATCGACTAGAATTTATAAAGTAGATTTATTAAATAATTTAAATCCTCGACTAGGGTACCTATATTATTCGTTAAAAAGAAAAATAATAGACTACGATTTTATATAAACTACCGAGGCTTTAACGGTATTATTTTTAAAAATAAATACTTTATTCCTTTTATTAATCTTATCCTAAACCGCCTAGGAAAGATATAATAATTTATAAAAATTAATTTAAAAGGCGCTTATAACCTTCTTTATATTTAGAAGAAAGACGAATAAATAACCGCTTTCCGTATTAAATACGAATTATTCGAATATTAGGTTATAATCTTTAATATAGGGAATTTACCTTTAATCTTTTAGTTTTATATTAATAAAACTATATCGAACCTATTAAATAAATTTATTATCGTTTATCTCGATAATATCCTTATTTATTCGGAGGACCTTATAGAGTATAAAAATTATATTAAATAATTCCTTAAATACCTCCGTAGTATAAAGTTATATATTAAATTAGAAAAATATATATTTAAATAAATAACCGTTAAGTATTTTAGATTCATTATATTCTAAAATAATATAGTAATAAATATTAATAAAGTTATTATAATTTAAAATTAATTTACGTTATATTATACTAAAAATATATAATCCTTCCTAGGATTCTATAATTTCTATAAATATTTTATTCAGAATTATAGTAAGATCGTAACCTCTATAATAGATTTTATTAAATATATTTTCTTCGAGTAGAACGAAGACGCTTAAAATAATTTCAACGAACTTGAAAGAGTATTTTTAAATATATTACTCTTAATCTAGTTCGATTACTTTAAAGAAATTCGCGTAAAGATAAATATTAATAAATTCATTATTATAGCGATTTATTTATAAAAGTATAACGATTTTTATTAATACCTAGTTACTTTTTATTCTAAAAAGTTAAAATTATTAAAAAGAAACTACGCTATATATAATAAAAAACTCCTAATTATTTTAAAAGAGTTTCGTATATTAAGATATTATTTTAAGGGATTTTAAAAGGTCGTTAAAACTATTATAAATTATAAAAACCTCCGTTACTTTTTAGGAATTAAATTATTTATATAATATTAAATTTACTAGGTGAAATTCCTCGCGGGGTTTAATTTTATAATAAAATATTATATATAAAAAAAGAACCCCGTAGACGATTTTAATAAATATCTAAATTATTAGGATTATTTATCTAGCGAGAGTTATATAATGATTTTATTTTTTAAACTCGTTATAATAACTTTAAACGAATTCCGTAAAGTAATTTTTAATATTTATATTAATCTATAAATATATATAATAAAAAGAGAGGAAAAGATATTATTCTATACTTTAATTAACGATATTAAGAAAATATTAAAGAATAGCGATATTAAAGATAATAAATCTTTTTTTTAAAGAGACGATTTCTTTTATTATAAAGAATTATATTTATATATTTTAAAGAATCTATAATTTTAAATACTCTAAACTTTCTATAATAACCCGATCGCGAGATACTTCGTTAAAGATAAAATTATAATAATTATAACTCGTTAATTCTTCTAGCCCGGGCTAGTTAACTAGGTAATAAATTATTTTAAAATTTATATAATATATAACTGAATTAAATCTAATTATTATATTAAGTATAAAGAATTATTATTATTACCGGTACTAACTAAAGTATAATTAGATATTACTATTAACTTCGTTACTTATTTAATATAGTCTTCGGTGTATAAAAGTAATAATAAATTGAATTATATAATAATTATAATTAATAAACTAATAAAAATAACTTACTATATATTATATATTAAAGATATAAACTCTAGATAATTCGTATACCTCTTTATTTTAGTAGTAATTAGTTATTATAATATACTAAAGAGAATTTATAACGATTATAAAATATTATTTATTTTTAGTTTTTAAAGAATACTCTTTATTAGATTAGAGACCGATTATAAATTCTTTATTAATTTCTACCCCTAAACGAATAAATAGATAAAGCGCTAGAATTAAATATTAGAATAATATTTAAGGTATTTTATTAATTATTTATTAAATAATTAAATAAATTACCTCCCTTTAATAAAATATATATATAATATATTTTATTATTTAGTAATTAAATACTCTTTATTAAAAATAAATAATAGTTATAATTTTATACTATTCTAATTATACTTTTATATAAGGAAGTACTTTTTAATTAATATAAAAGAAATTATATAAGAAATCGTAATATTATAATATAAGATTTTAATACGAATTTCTAAAGCTTAAAATAAATAAACTAAATACTATAACTAAAATTATAAAAGAATCGAGTTCAAGGTAGGCGATTTTATTATATTTAAAATTATAAATTTAAAGATAAACCGTCTTAGTAAAAAGTTCGATAATAAAAAATTAAGACTATTTAAAATTACTTTTTTATAAATTTATAAAGATACCGCTTAAAGTTTCTTAATATTTATAAAATCTATTAAATTTTTTATATCTACCTCCTTAAGTCTTATTATATTAATATTATTTTAAATCGTATCGCTCCTCTTTTAATACCTATTAACGAGATTACCGAGGACGGTATAAATAATTAAGAGTACTTCGTCGAAGAAATCCTAAAATTTAGATATTATTATAGTAGACTATAATACCTAGTTAAATAAAGAGGTTATTAAAATATAAACTCTACTTTATAATAATTTATAGAGGACGTCGAGAATTCTAGCTAGTTAGTTAACGAATATTATTTTTAATATTTATTAATATTAAGGCCTAGCGACGAACCCCGATAAAATAAAACTAAATATTAAGATCGTTAAATATACTAGGCTCGACGTATTTAAATATACTAGGCTCGACGTATTAATAAGTTTATAAATAATATAATATATAATAACTAAAAGTAAATTAATAATAATATAATATACGATAACTAGAAGTAAATATAAATAATATAATATACCGAATATAATCTATAAAATATAAAATATAAAATATATACCGCGCTAGAGTAGCCTAGGCGAATTTATATAAAATATATAAATCTATCTACTTTAATAGTAAAGTCTTTATAAAATATATTTATAAAAAGTCTATTTTAATTTATACTAAAATATTAAAGAATAAAGTTAGTAATATAAATAAGAAATAAATATTTACTACTAGTATAGATTAGATCCTATTTTTCTTATTTTTCTTTTTCTTTTTCTTTATTTTTATTTTTATTTTTATTTTTATTTTTATTTTTATTTTTATTTTTATTTTTATTTTTATTTTTATTTTTATTTCTATTTATTTTTACTTTATTTATTAACTCCCTTTCTATTTAATATTAATTTATATAATAAATATTATTAATTCCTTTATATTGAATATTAAGGTATTATTATTATAAACTAAAATTAATATCTTTCTAAAATAAATCTAGAGGCGTTATTTATACGAATATAAAATAACTAAAAATTAACTAATTATAATTATAGAGAAACGAGTCTAGAACTTAATTTTAGGTATATACTTTTTCTAAATTACTTATTTATTTTATTAGTTTTTTAATCTCTAATTTAAAATAATTCTTTATTATATTTATTCTTTTTATTATATTAACCTTTACGACGCGGCTTTTAAATATTTTAATTAGAAATTCCTTTATATACCTCGTTACTACTTTATTTTCCTAATTAATATTAACTCGAACCTCGAGTTTCTCGCTAGTATAAAAGATACTAGAGGGTCGCTATCTCCGTAAAGAGATTACGGGGGCGGTAAAACTAAATAAAGAATATATAATAAAATTATAAAATTTGTTAATTATATATATAATCATATATTCGTTAAATATACTATAATATTAATATCTTTTAAGAATTAAAAATATATAAATATAATATATTTTATTTCTATTAACTTTTTATTTAAATTATTTAATTATTTATTTCGAAGTTTATTTTAAGATTATTTATAGAATTTATTAGAATTTATATTAATTATAATTATTATTATTTCAATAACTTAAAGGTTATTTTATTTTATTTTTTATAATACTCGTTAATATAATAACTTTATTTATTACTACTCTATTTATCTATAATTTATTATTTAATATTAATTTCTATTATAACTATAATTACTTATCGAGATTTTAAACTACTTTATATAATTTTCTAAATTTTCTAGATATACATATCTCTTATTACTTTTATTTAATATTATAGAATTTAATTTATTATTTATTATTAATACTCTTTATTAGATTTACTTTACTTTTTATATATATTATTCTATTTTATTACATTCATTAAGTTTCTATAATATAATTTATATATTATTTATTTATATACGATATATATATAGAGTAGTATTTTAATATATTTAATATAAATTCTTAGTATATTTTTATTATTTTTATTATTTTTACTACTTTTATTTCTTTTCTCTTTCTTATTAATAATAATATATAATTATAGATTAATAAAGTAATTATTATTTTTAAAATAATTTCACGATATTTTAGATTTTAAATTTACCTTTATATTTATAAATTATAAAACTATTTTAAAGTTAATTCTAATATTTATATATTTATTATTATTTTAGATATAATTTTTATAATTCTATATATAGTTATTTTATTATAAAATAGTAATTATTATTAAATAAATATTATCTAGATTAATTTTAATATTAATAATAATACTTCTATATAATAAATTATTTAAATATAATATTAATTCTCTCTATATATCGGAGATTAGATTAGATTATAGTAAAAATCTAAATTAAATATTTATTTTTCTATTTATATACTTTCGTACGTCTCGAAATAAGATCTTAATATATAAAAGTTATATTATTTCAATATAGAAAGTTTTACGTTAATAATATAAATATTTAATACTAAATTTAATTTATATAGTTAGTTTATTATATTATATTTAATAAAATTATTTATATATTAATTATTATTTCTTTATATATTTATTACGAATTATTCTCGTAAATTTTATTTTATTCTATACTTTATTTATATCTATATTATATTTATATCTATATTATTATAAATAGTAAAAATTAGAATCTAATTTATAAAGTAATATATAGAATATATAAAATATAGTTTATAAACTTATTTTATTATTTATTTTATTATATATTATATAAGTTTTTTATTAATATTTTTATAATAATACTATTTTATTTTATTTTTAATATCTCGAGTATATATTAATATATTATTATATAAAGATTAATTATAAAATTAATTAGAGAGATAAATATAATATTAATTATCGAGTTAATTATAAAAGTAGTTATAAAATTATTTTAAAATATATTTCAAAATATATTATAAATTAATAATAATATTATTAAAGAGTATTTGATTAATTAATTAATTTATATATTTACTCAAGTAAAACTACTTCGCTTATAAGGGAGTTTTATAGAATATATATAATACCCGATAACGTTATTAAATAGCCGTTAAAGAAATCTTTTAAAAGAATAAAAACTTTAGTTTATCCTTAATCTCGGTTTTAAATATTTTAACCTATTAATTAATAGGCCTTTTTATATATTATTAATTCCTCTTTTAGGTTTCTTCTTCGCGTAAATTTTTAAAATTAACGATTTTATATTAACTCTAAATAACCTCGTTATTTTATTCTTTATATTTACCCGTCTTTTTAAGATTTATTATTTATCTCCGTTACGAGCTTAAGCTCTTATAGTATATATAAATATAACTATAACTAAATACTATATATTTTATTATACCGGTACACTAGCCCTACTATCCCTCTTTATTATTATTTTATACTCTTTCGCCTTTATTCTTAACTATATATATTATTACTTTTTCGTTATAACGGATTTTACGTCCCGTCGGTATTTTAATATAATTACTCGGTTACTAGGGTTACGACTCCTATATAAATATTAATATCTAAAAGTATAAATAGAGGTTCTTTTATTTATATAAATTTCGCTTTACGTATTTATATTTTACCTACTCGTTAATAATAGAGGAAAATATTTAGTCCTATAGGGTTTTATATAATAGTTATTTTATAACTTTTAAGGTAGAGGAAGTCTTTTATAATTTAAATATTATTAATATTTAATAGGTAACTAGACGGGAGTCTTTATTTAAACCTAAGATTTCGGCTTTATATATATATATTTATTCTATACTCTTTTTTATATATAGATATAATAAACGTATTCTTTTTATAGTCTCCTTTTTTTAATATATCGGGCCGCGACTACGGTTACTTTTCTAATCGATTATATTATAAAGAGTTCGTTCTTTATCGCTTTAATTCGTTAAGGGAGAGAGGGGGAGGAGGAGGAGGAAAAAAAGAAAAAAAGATTTCTCTTTATTAATACTACGGTCGCGTTAAGAATATAAATACCGTTATAAAATAAATTTAATACGTCGCGATATAAGATCTCTTAGCTCTTTAAACTATTATAAATAATAATTAAAAATTTATAATTAATAGGATATATATCTAGATCTCGTTACTAGCCTATTAAAGAGTATATTATAAATAATACTAACTTAATAAAGTTATTTAAAGATATATTATAAAATAATTATAAAGATATTTAATAATATATGAAATTATTTAAAAATTAATTATAAAGTAGTAATATAATTATTTAGGAGTATATATTATAAAGTAATAATAAAGTTATTTAAAAATATATATTATAGGGTAGTAATAAAGTTATTTAAAAATAAATTATAAAATAATAATAAAACTATTTAAAAATATAATATTGGGTAGTAATAAATATATTTAAAAGTATACTATAAAGTAGTAATAGAGTATTTCGGAGTATATACTATAAGGTAATAATGAGGCTATTTAGAGATATACTATAGAGTAGTAATAGGGCCATTTAAGAGTATATACTATAGGATAATAATAAGGCCATTTGGGGGTATACTATAAAATAATAATAGAGTTATTTAGAGGTATATTATAGAGTAGTAATAGAGTCATTTAAAAGTATATACTATAAGGTAATAATAGGGCCATTTAGGGCCATACTATAAAATAGTAATAGAGGTATTTAGAGGTATACTATAGAGTAGTAATAGAGTAATTTAAAAGTATATACTATAAGGTAATAATAGGGCCATTTAGGGCCATACTATAAAATAGTAATAGAGGTATTTAGAGGTATACTATAGAGTAGTAATAGAGTAATTTAGAGGTATAGTATAGAGTAGTAATAGAGTTATTTAGCGATATATTATTAACTAGGATTTAAAAAATAAAATTATATAAAGAACTATCTTAATAATAAATTATAACTAATTATTACTAGGGGCTTGGCGGAAAGTTTAATATATTTTAATATAATATAGATAGAGATCTAGATCTTTATAATATACTAGAAAATAATAAATAAAAATAACGAAAAGATTAATAACTATATCGGTAAAGTAGTAAATTTATATTCTACCGAAAAAGACGGAAAAGATATTTAGATTTATTTAACTCATATATTAACCCTAAAGATCGATTTAATACCGAAGTTACTAAATATATATTTAGTACCTCGATTTATTTTAAATAATTTTAAATAAATTAAAATAAACTAGTTTAAATAATACTAGTTTAGAATTAAATATATATAATTATAAATAAATTATATAGTCTATAATATCGCGCTAGTTTAAAGAATATTATACGTATATATAATTTTTATAAATTAATATAATTTAAGATTTAAATTAAATTAGCGTAGTTATAATACTCTATATAATCTTAGCGAGCTACCCGGCGCTAGTAGAAAATTACGGATTTAAAATCTTAAATCCGAAATTACTATTTTTAGGTTTTTTATTAAAATTTTTTTTTTTTTATTAAATATTCTCTTTTCGTTATTTTTCCGCCTAAAGTTAGTAAAATATATATTTAATACCTCGACTCTTCTTATATAGTCTCCCGCTTTATTAATATAGGAGTTATTTAATAATAAAAAAGAGATCGTAGAAATTATAAAGAAAAAACTTATATACCCTTTTAATTTAATATATTAAGATATAGTATTAATAATAAACGAGAAGATAATATACTTAATATTAACCGGCGAGGGCCTCGATTATATAATTTAATATTATAAAATAGAAATAACGGCTATAATAAATAAGTTAAAAAACGTAATAAATTTATTTAAAAACGACGATATTATAGTAGATATTATAGTCGAAATATTTAAAAAGAAGAGACTCTATATAAAAATAATAATATATAAAACCTAGGACCGTAGAGTAGTAATTTAAAAAGAAATTAATAAATTCCCTATTATATCGAAGTAAATTTTTTAATATAAAACGGAATTTAATTATTTTATTATATTAATAATTTAAACGAAGTTTATTTTTTTACTTTTAATTAGGATTTTTAATACCGATAATAATTTCTCGATTAAATTACTCTTTTAATTACTTTAATTATATATCGCTCTATTAATTATAAAGAACTTTAAAAAAATAAAGACGAATAAAATCGGCGATAAAATTAAAAAAGCGAAACTCGGTTTTATCGACGAGAGCGAAAACCGTTAACTCCGCTTAAAGTAAATATTATACTATATTCTAGAACTTTATATACTATTTATACTTTAATAGAACTATATTATTCACTAGTATACTAATTTCCAAATTCACTATTACTATTTATATTCTATTATTATTATTTATATTCTACCGACTATAACCCTAGTTAAGACTATAAACTAGACGTACTCGCGGCGAGTATTAAGAGGAGGGAGTATATTATTATAAAAGTATTAAGGGGCTTGACGGGCCGGGGTTTAATACTATTTATTATTTAATAATCCTAGCTAGTTTATAGTTATCTCTTTATAGAATAATATATTATTATTTAAACCTCTAACTCTAACGTATTTATTCCTATAATATAAGATTTAATTAAATTCTTATTAATTTAAATTAATAATTATATCTTTAGTCGTTAATAAAAGTATAACCGATATTAATTTTAAATTATTTAATAGTTTTAATAATAACGCGAGAGCTAGTTAAAGCCCTCTATTATTAAAAATATAACGGAATTTAAAGATAGCGAGAAAAGTATTTAATATATAAAAAATATATATAAAGAAACGCTAGGTAAAGAAAGTCGCGGTATAGAATAAATAATTAAAGAGCGGTAATTAAAAGGACCTTTATAATTAAATCTCTATTTAATTTAATTCTTTAATTATTATTTTATAAAAAATCAGGCTTCCTCAAAAAATTATTAATTTTTTAATTCTAAAACTACCCTTTACGCGCCTTATATACGAAACTATATACATCTTTTATAAATATTATTTTCGTATATAATTTATAGGTTTATACACGTTATAGGAGGTCTTAAAAGTAATATTAATTAAAGAACTCATAAATAAATAATTTAATATTATCTTTATAAATATATAATATTAATCTTAGTCGTAGTAATTAATCTTTACGCGATTTATAATAAATAGATTATAATAACTCTAAAGAATATATAATTTATACGACGATTAAAGATTATATATATTAAATAAAAATATATTATAATTAATATTTGAAGGTCGACGCTTTATTATATTTATCTTAATCTTTATATTTATTAAAATAGTATCGTTACTTTTATTACGAAATTTAGACATAATTATAAAATTTTGAATTTTCGATTCTATTTTAGAATAATCTATTAATCGGTTATAATTACTACTATTAATATTATAGTTCATTAATACGAGATAAGATAAGAGATTATTTTAATATAAAAGTCGTTATTAAAGAAGTATGATTTTTTATTATAAGATTAAAATAAATAATAACTAGAGATCTCGTTTTTAGTATTATAAATCCAATTATTCTATTATTTATAATTTTATTTTCTCTTATATCGAAATTATATTAACTATATTATTAAAAAAGTATTTGTCTTAATTCAAAATACTGTATAATATATTTATATATATAAGGCCGGTATATTTAGTTATTAATAAATTAATTAGTCGTAATTTTCTTTACTTTTATTTATATTTTAGTCTTTATAAATAAAGTAAAATTAAAGAAAAATAAATTATAAACTAATAAGATATTAAATTATTATAATTATATAATTATTAACTCTTTAAATACTAGATAAATATATTAAAATAAAAATTAGGATAAATAATATTAAATTAATCTATAAAAAATAACTCCTTAACTTCTAAATTATAAATTATAAAGTAATCAACTTATTATATAGAGGGGTAAGATTACTAGGATATAAACTAAAATAAAAAATATTAATAAAATCTATAATAATCGCCTAAATACTAAGATTTTAAAATAAAAAATATATAAAATAACCCTAGCCTTCTAGTAAATATCACGATATAAATATTAAGGTAAATAATTTTAATAAAATATACGAACCGTATTTATTCGGTCCTATATAAAAATAAATCGATTTTAATAATATCGTTAATATAAATTATTACCCGCCGTCCGAAGTTTAATTAAATACGCTAGATTAATTTCCTTAACTTATCTACTCGGAATTAAAGGATATTATTTAACCGATATTTATTTAATTATATAAACTACTTATATTTGAAAGTAAAATAAAAGATAATAAATATAATTTAGGTAAAAACGTCAAGAATAAAAATAATTATAATATAACCGTCGATAATAATAATAAAGTAATAAGGTTAGAGAGCTATATAAATTATATAAATAATAATAATATATACGAATAAACTAAAGATAATCCTAAATATTAATAATTATACTAAAAATATTAATATAATAATTACGAATATATTATCGAAAGATATAATTATAAAATAGAGATTATATTTCTTTATTATCTTTATCTATTTAATCCCTCGAATAATATTTAGATTTAATTAATAATACCCGAGATCCCGGAAAACTACTAAAAGAATAATAATTAAAATAAAGATTAAGATAATTCGGCCCTAAATAATTAAAATAAATCTAAATTCGAGGGTATTAAATCTTATATAAATTATATAAAAAAGCGTATCCTATATTTTTATTTAAAAGAAGTTAGTTTTATCTTTCGAAGATATAAAAATTATTAATTAAAAAATTTAAATTATCTTTTACTCGATTACTTTTATTTCAATTAAAATAAAGAAGATTTAATAATAATAAAAAAAATTTAAAACCCTACCGATTAAGATAAAGATCGAGATAAAATTTATAATAATAAATAAATAAAGTAAATTCTTTATTTTAATAAAAATAATCTACTAAAACTTAATCCGGGCGAAATACCTCTCGATTATTTAAAGAGTATTATTAAAGAAATATATATTACTCGCTAAATAATCTTTAGGAATTTAAAGATTAATTAAGAAAATAATAAAAGAGAAAAAGAAAACGAGTAAAATATAAAAGACTAAAATTGTAATTAAAGATAAAAGTTCGTTATTTTATTATATATCCTAGTTTTATCTTAATTTTTATATTAATCCGTTATTATAAAGACTTTTTTAAAACGCGGACGTCCTCTAGGAAAAACTAAAATAAAATAAAATAATAAATAATTTACCTTAATCGTAATTTTATCGTAATAATTTTATTAATATTATATAATTTATTAAGGGCTTAAAGTATAGAACCTTATATATAAAAGTATTAAGAGTATTTAAACTTATAAGTTTTTCCCTTATATTAAATATACTATAAATCTTATATTAATTTCTAGATATTAATATTAATTATAATTTTATCTTAGAGTTCTTTATTTACTAATTAGACCTCTATAAGAATATAAATAATTAAAGTTTTATTTGAATCTTTATTTAAAGGCCGCGCCTAAGCCTTAAAAAAGAAGAGAGGAAGAATAAATTAAATTCTTATTTCTACCCGACGATATATAAAGCCCGGTAGTAAATTTTATATTATTATTAATTATCTTTATCCTAATTATAGTATTAATCTCTATTAAAGAAAATATTTAAAGAAATTAAAAAATATTAGAAGATTTTCGATTTATTAATTCTAAAAGTACTTTTTTAATATCTAGTTTATAAAATCTATTACTAAAATCTTTTTAAAGATATATAATTTTAGAGTAATATATTTAGCGCTTTATAAAAGCTATAAAAATTATCTAATATATATATTCTTTAGTAAATTTATTTCTTATATTATTACTAAATAAATTAAGATCTAACTTATTTATTTAATAACTAATTTATATATTATATATAATAAACGTGTTACTATTTAAGCGAAGAATATTAAATTATTAAAAACTTTAACGAAAATATTAAGCGGGTAAATAAATATTAATAATTAAAGCGAGAAGAGATTTCGCTAAAAAGTAAGATCTTAATTAAGAATTAATATAAAGATTAATATAAAGTATTTAAGTAGTAAATTCCGATAGTAATAAATATATAAATATCTACGATTTTATAGTAAAATAATCTAATTAATCGTTTAATAATAATACGAATAATTAGTTTATATATTAATATATTACGATATTAAAGCTCGTAGTAAAATAAAGATCTTTAACGAAAATATATAACTTCGAAGAATAAACTAAAAATAATAATAATTAAGAATCCCGTTTTTAATATTATAAATCCGATTATTTATTATTATTATTTATTTTACTTTCTCTTCTACCTAAATTATATTAACTACAATATCTAAAAAGTTTTAATCTTGATTCGAAATCACGTTTAGTATATTATATATATAAAGATCGATATTATTAATTACTATTAATTTAGTTAATTATTATTATCTTTATATTTATCCCTATATTTATCTCTTTAAGTAAAGTTGATTTCAACTAAATTTTACTACTATTTATAATCGTAGTATTATAAACTTAGTTATTAATTAATATAATTATTAGGATAAAGATTAGGGTAAATAATATTAATTCGATTAATAGAAAATACCTCCTCTATTTCCTCTTAAAGTTAAATAAATAAAGTCGTTACTTTTAATAATATTATTAATAATATTAATAATACGTATTTAATATAATAAATACCTCCTTTTAAAGGCGATAGATTTTAAAATTAATTTAATATATAAATAATATCGCCGAGATAAGTTTTAAGATAAGAAATATTAATTATATATTTTAAATATAGTAATCTCGGAGTTATAAATCGCTTAAACTAGGATCCTAAAAACTAGTTTTTATAATATCGGATATATTTAAAGTAAATGTAAAATTACTAGGATAAAGATTAAAATAGTATATTTACTAAAATTTAATAAATTTAATTATTTAAGTTATAAATCTTTTATTCGGGACTAGGCCTTATAATAAATCTTTAATTATAAATAAAATTATTAGTATAAATCTTAGGGTAAATTATATTTACGAAATATATAAAATATAATAAACCGTATTTCAATTACTAGGAATCGGAGGAATAAAATAAAATATTTTTAATTTTATTTATAAAAATCGCCTTTAAATACTTTTTAAAAATTAATAAAATTAAAAACTTTTTAATTCGTTATTTATATTATATACTTTATTAATATCCCACGAAAGAACGTAAAATAATAATTAATATAATCGTAAAAACTAGTTTAATAATAATAAAGATTTAGAATTAAATTAGTTTTATATAGAATACGAGTATCGGGTTATTTACTACTTATATTTATATAATAACTCTAATTTAACTAAAGTATATTAATACTATAAATAGAATAAACTCTTTTATATTCTCGAAGATAAGAATTAAAAAAAAGGGTATACGAAGAGTAAAAAAGTATTAATACTATTAAAGAATCTAAATAAAAAAGAAAAATCAATACTATAAAAAGAACTAAACGAATTAAATTAAATTAGTTTTATAATACTAAAAATAAATTAGGATAAAGATAGAAATAATCCTAATAATCCTAATAATTTAAATTTAAGATCGTATATATTATATTTAAACTAGAATTTAATATATATTTATAAATATTCTAACGGAGTATATAGAAATTATATAAATAAAGAATTCTAATATCTTTTCTAGGCGTCGGAAATCGACTCGGATATAAATAAAAATCCGTTACAACTAAATATAATATTAAATATTAATATAATACTTTTAGTACTCGTCGATAATTTAAAAATAATATTAAATTAGAATTTAACGCCCCGACTACTCGTTAAATTAAAAATTAATAAATAGTAAAAGATAAAGAGCCTATAAAGGAAAAGAACATTAAAGATATAATTAAAAATAAATATTTATTATTTTATTATATATCCTAACTTTATTTTAATCTTTATATTAATTTATAATTCTAGATATAATTACTAATAGACGCGACCGGCCCTAAAGGAATCTAAAGATATTATAAAGTAATAAATATATTATCTCTTTTCCGGCTTTATTATAATCTTTATATTAATCTTTAATTATTTATAAAGTTTTTAAAATTTAAAAATTTAAATTTAAAAACAAATTTAAAGATAAATTTAAAAATAAATCTAAAAATAAATATAAAGATAAATTTAAATCTATAAATATAAATATAATTAGAAATAATAAGTATTTTCCCCTTTATAAATCTATATAACTATTATATTAATATATATAAATAAGGAAAGGAAAAGGCCTCTAGTTAATTTAAATAATATTATAAAATAACGGGGAGGACTTAAATATTAATTCTTTATTAATTTAATCTTTATTTAATAGTAAAATTACTACGAGATTAATATTTAATAAATTTTTATATAAAGCCGCTTCTCGTATCCTTAAATTTAAGTAGAAGAAAAGGGGGAGAATAAATTAAATTCTTATATCTACCCGACGATATATAAAGCCGAGTAGTAAATTTTATATTATCTTTAATTACCTTTATCCTAATTAAGATACTAATCCTTATTAACGAAAATACTCTAGGAAATTAAAAGATATTAAAAGATTTTTAATTTATTAATTTTAAAAGTATTTTTTTTATATTTAGTCCGTAAAATTTATTACTAAAATCTTTTTAAAGATATACGATTTTAGAGTAATATAATTAATACCTTATAAAAGATTATAAAAGATTATTTTATATATATATTCTTAAATAAATTTATTTCTTATATTATTCTTAGATAAATTATAATATAAATTATTTAATAATTAATTTATATATTATATACGATAAATATATTATCTATTAGGCGAGTAAATAAATATTAATAATTAAAACAAGAAAAAGTTACGTTAAAGGTTAAAATCTTAATAAAGATTTAATATAAAAATTAATATAATTTTATACGCGAAGAATATCGATTAGAAATTAATATATAATTAATTATAATTAATTATTCTAGAATATTTTAATATACGTTAATTATTTAAATCGAGGATAGTATAAAAATTAATTAACTTAATCACGCTATTAAATTTTAATATATTTTAATTATATTATAATTATTATAATAATTTTAAAAATACGCGTAGATATAATTTATTAATAAAAATAATAATTTATATAATTTATAAAATATTATTAACGATCTTAAAGATATTTATTATTTATATTAATTATTATCCTAATTAATAAGGTATATATACGTATATATATAATTATATCTAAAAGTAACTCTATAGAGAGAGTAGAGAGAAAGGAAATAATAAAGAATCCCTCTATTTTATTCTATAATATATATATAATCTAATTATTCGAATTCCTATTATATTAATAAAACCTGTATTTATCTAATTTATTGAAGAAGTTTTATAACCCCGATATTAAATTCTATAAGTTTCATATATAGTAGTTTTCTATACGGGCTAAATTCAATAATTTAGAAATTCGACGAGATCTTCTCGAAGTTTCGTAATCGAGTGTACGAATTCTAACTTATTAGATATAGCCCGTACAAAAAATTATTATATATAAAACTTATAGAATTTAATATCGTGATTCCAAACTTTCTTTAATAAATCGGATAAATAGAATTTTCGTTGAGATAATGAGGTTCGAATACTTAGATCATGTGTGTTGCACTGATCGACATTGCCAAGAATTATCATGAGTTATGCACACGCTAAATTTGCCTGTGCTTCCGCTTAATTCCGTGCCGAGGATGCGAGCTTCAAATGACATTTCTCCTGCTCTAGCTTTGTGCAAAAGCCTTTTTATATCCTGAACATTGGACCTTCAATGTCTTGTTTTCGCCATGCCTTCACCCCCCGGGCGTCCCCTTTCTCGAGATGGGTCGGACTACAACATTCATCAGTATCCGCGCCGATTGGCCGGACATCAATCCTGCAAACGTTGCCTAAGCATGGATGTCAACCGAGGCTGTACAGCTCAGAGCCCAGTATTTGCTCCCTTTGAAAAAGTATAAAATCTGTTGTCCCGTCTGATCTCTGACTCCAGCATCTCAATCACTCCCTCTTCGCCAATCACGCCTCCGCCGCATACTCACCATCTCAGCCTTTTCGATTTTCTTCACCTCAGCTGGCTTTCTCATTGCTACCGCTCCTGCAATCGCCTCAATAATAGCTCTCATGTCAGCCCCTACGGATGTAGAGTCCGTTGCTCTATATACAGCGCCAGACGACATAGCTGCGGGGCTGAACAACTATATCACCAATCACCCTCTGGCTAAAGCCCTACGCGTGGACCCATCGTGGCACGAGTCAAGGCCGCACCTTCGCTATGCCGAAGAACACAAGAAACATAGCTTGACAGCTGGTACGCTGTTAGGCCATGGAAGAATACCGGTTCCACCGCTGGTATTCGTCAATGAAGGCGAACATCTAGTATCTATGTCTTACCTTGGCACGGATCTTTGTGGCCATGTGGGAATAGTCCACGGAGGCCTGCTGGCGACCTTGCTGGACGAGGGGCTTGCAAGGTGCGGTTTCGCAGCTTTACCAAACAAGATTGGAGTCACCGCCAGCTTGACGGTTAATTATAAGAAACCTACGCCAGCCGGCTCGTTTGTAGTGCTGAAAGCCGAGACGACAAAGGTAGAAGGGCGGAAAGTATGGGTGAAAGGAAGAATAGAGCTGCTCGGAGAGACTGAGGAACCCGGAGATGTGCTGGTTGAGGCCGAGGGTCTGTTTGTTGAGCCGAAATACGCAAAGGTACGTTTGCTCGACACTGGTCGCGTCTTGCCGAAGTCAAGATCAACACTCATTCGCATGACAGGCTTTACCCAAATTCTTCAGGGTGCAGCCCAATTAGGGAGAGTTTTGGCACCAACAACAATTCGGACACCACATATGATGCTCTCCATGTTAGCTTAGGTGTTTTGGAGTTACAAGGAAGTTCAAAGATGGGGGAACCTGATGATCTTGATCCTAACCTTTGCTACTTTGCTTCCACTCCTGGGCCTCGCCTTCTCACAACTCTGGAAATCTGGTCTCATGGAACCGATAAATTCAAAGCAAAGAGCCGAGCCGTCGAAGACAAAAGCACCAGCTGCCTTGGACAGTGTCTTGCGTTCACAACTATTGAAGGCCCATATTCGCAAACTGCAAGCTCAACATTGCAAACTGCCAGCTCAACGTTGCACACTGCGATCAAAGATAGAGATGCTTGCACTGGGATAAGGCTATATCTTTTTCAGCGAGTGTAGATCTTTAGGCTTTCGTAAATTTACACATAGATAATCATAGATGATTGCTTTTGCGAACTCCGCATGCTTAAAATTAGCTGACATCTCAAGCCTTATTGTACCTACCTTCCACGATTTCCAGCATTGTTAGAAAGGACTCCTGAATTCTCAAAATCTGGTCCGTAGTTGGTGCACAAGTTCCCTCGCCAAAAGTTGCATGCCTTTGGGATCGCCAAATCTGGGCAGAAGCCTGCAAAATAAAGCACTTTACATTCTTCGACCTCTACAACTTGAGAGTTTCCTTTTCATATCAAGCTGAAGCAACAGACCAGCTTGCGTATCCCAACTTTCAAGATCGACTCTAGGGATTTGGGTCTCCAATCCATTACGCTAGACTTTGAGACTCCTCCTCACGGCCTCAAGATCTCTGCATATACTGCCATTTCAAGATGTCCAAGGGAGTCAAATACCTTCTCGTGTCCCTTCCAACCTCCATCTCCCCCACCAATGACCATGACGAAGCTCTCACCGCTCTCCGATCAGCTGTCACCACAGACTACGGAAGTGTCTTTCCTTTTTCCATACCAGAATTCAAAATCGGCTCCCTCGACACACTTGTACAGCAGGCTGACGACTTGGCCAAGCTAGAGGTGGGCTGTTCGGGCGTTGTGAGCAAGGTCGGGGATTCATTGACAACTATACTGGAGGGGGACCAGGAGAAACTATCGCAGCAGAAAACGGTCAATGACAGTCAGTGGATGCATGTTTGGTGCGAGGATACCTGTTGCAGCTACTGATATTGGCGATAGAGCCTGCGGACCAGTATCTGAAATCATTTCATTGGAACAAGGTCAAATACAGGGCAGACAAGCCCTTGGGAGAGATCATTGATACGCTACAGAAGGTTCCATTCTGATCGGTTCTACAATTCTAGCTTACGATGTACTGACAGCTAAACATAGGAAATATCTAGCATAGACAACGATGTCAAGAACAAATACAACCAGTACAACCAAATCAAGACCTCCCTCACAGCATTGCAAAGAAAACAAACGTATGGATCCTGCTTCTGCCCGAGATTTGCAACTGCTGACCTCTCTCTCTAGCGGCAATTTATCCAATAAATCACTCACAGCAATTGTCAACCCTTCCCTCATAGTACAAGATTCCGAATACCTCGAAACCCATCTAATCGCCGTACCTAAACAGATCGTAAAAGACTTCCTCAAGACTTACGAAACCCTATGCCCAATGATCGTTCCCCGTTCCGCCCAAATAATAGATTCAGATGACGAATTTACGCTTTATGCTGTAACGACATTCAAAAAACACAGTGCAGAGTTCATACATAAGTGCAGAGAGAGTAAATGGACGCCGAGGGATTTCCAATACAAGGAGGGTGGGAGAGAGGAGGAACAGAAGGAGGTGGAGCGCGTAGGCAAGGATGAGAAGAAGGTCTGGGGCGAAGCATTACGGTTGGGAAGAACGGCTTGGGGTGAGGCTGTGATGGCGTGGGTACATGTGTTCGCTTTGAGAGTCTTTATAGAGACTGTGCTACGCTACGGGCTGCCTTTGCAGTTCGTGTGTGGCCTCGTACGGGTATGTTGAACTTCGGCTCCTGCTTTGGGTTTTAGCTTGTCGAGAAAAGGTTTGCTAACAGAACGTCCCACGGTTAGAGTACACCGAAGCTGGCAAAGAAGGCTCGAAGCTCGCTCGATGTAGCGTATTCTCACTTGGGAGGGAAAGCCTTCGGCCGGGACAAGAAGGGAAGAGTCACTAAAGATGATTCCTCGACTTCAGCAGATATGCAGGCCGCAGGGCACATGGGGGACGGAGGCGAGTATTCCGCGTACGTTTGCTACGAATTCGAGATTCAATAAGCTTGTATGGTGGCCGTCTCCGTGAGTGACCTTAGCGGGTAGTTGCATAAGCTGTATAGACATTGTGCACATGCGTAGATGTTGCTACTGCTCAAATTGTATTGTGCATTCACAGCCCGGTTTCATTGAGCACTGTCTTTCCTCGGCAGCAGCCACTTCTCCTCCAAGACTCTCACAATCTGCACCACAGCTTCCTCTACCCCAGTCTCACCACTCTTGATGACGACCTCCGCATTCTCGGGCTCCTCATACGGCGCGCTCACACCAGTAAAATCTTTGATCTCCCCTTTCCTCGCCTTTGCATACAGCCCTTTCGGGTCTCGCGACTCGGCCACAGAGAGGGGAACATGGACATAGATTTCTACAAATGGTATAGACCTCGAGACATGCAGTTCGCGGGCTGTAGCTCGATCGGAACGGTAGGGCGAGATGAACGACGTTAGGGTGACGGTGCAGGAGTCTGAGAAGAGAAGTGCGACCTGCAGAACACAAGGCGTCAACTCCAGCTGTAATACGAGGATCAATGCTATAAGCGCACCTCAGCAATTCTCCTAATATTCTCAATCCTATCCTTCTCGCTGAAGCCCAGATCCTTGTTCAAGCCGAATCGCACGTTATCCCCATCGAGGCGATATGCGGCCAATCCGAGACGTAGGAGATGCTGCTCGAGAGCAATGGCAATGGTGGATTTACCGCTCGCGGAGAGGCCAGTGAACCATAGTGTGAAGCCCTTCTGGCCGCGAAGGGAACTGCGCTCTTCGGGCGTGATGACGGAGTGGTGCCATGTTATATTGCTGGTAGAGTAGATGGCTTAGCTGGGGTTTATGCAGGTGGAAGGAGAAGTGGGTGCAGTACCCACGTCGCCATTGTTGGAATTGGAATTGGAATGAATTAGATTCTGCTATTGTTTGCAGACCATCACTCTTTTGCTCCTTCACTGGCGAAAAAGTGACGTGCAGCGGGCCGAAAAGCCGGGCAGGCTTCAGCGTTTCGTCTCAACATCAAAGCTTGGTGAAAGCTTTCAAGCACGCGCACATTCCCTAGACTCGTCAATGTCTGGCTATGAAGTTCGCCAACAGACCTCTTAAGACAGGCGTTAGGATTCGGATCTCCCCACGATCGTCCTGGTCTCGGAGAATTCATATAGAGACGATCTCGCATGATTTGTGCTATTGACGGACAGATAGTCATCCACAATACCACATCGTGATGCCGAAAATACCAGAGTCACCGCTCAGCCCTCGATTGGTCTCTCACGAAGTGACTGTTGGACTAGGCATTGACCAGATACTTCACACGATCATCAACGTTCGAGTAGCGGGCACACGTGGCAATGAAAGTGTAAAACATCGCAAGAGTATCTTTTCTAGAATATCTAGTTCGGTGATAACATTATACACATTATACCTATCGTGGCTAGCGTTCAGCTTTTCTATCCTTGTGAAAGACAGTCTTTGGCAACAGCGTCACAGTCTTGCTGTCCCGACAAGGTCTATCCCAAAAGCGACTGTTGCTTTCTCCTGCCAGTAACCCGACGTGATTCGAATCATAGATTGCCAAGTGTTATTTTGGGGAGTTCGTTTCGACGATTGAGTACTTATATTGTCCCTGGATATTGTCTCTTGCAAAGTTTCCGTCTGAGATCGGGCTAACAAAGGGAGATTCCCCAGATAATGAGCACTTCTTGAACCTGAGCTCTTGCAATGTGGATAGGACTTTGAGCTGCTAGGCGAATGCTTTTGCAGTCTTAGGATATCAGTGACGAGGAATATAAATAAATACAGGGTTCCAGTCATGATCTCCGGAGTTCCATCTAGCTTCGCGAAGTGAATGGTGAGGATGTGTTAAATACGTTCCTGAAGGCCCGATTTCCCATCTTTACCGATATCACTTTTCATTCTTTCATTCCAGGTCTACTATAGAGAATCCTAGGTTGATCGCCTATTTATGCTTTATTGCACTTTGGCGCCGAAATTCTCTTCCTATAGGCTCACAAAAGAAGATCAGCGCAGACATGGCAGCCTTTGTTGATTGGGTAATTGGGCTCGTGATAGGAAAAGGTAGTGGCGCTCCACGTGCCAATAGCTTAATAGTCATTAACGCAATAAAGGCCTCAATGACCAGCATAAGCGTTGGAGGGCTGAAAAGGAGCAGGCACAAGCTCGCACATCAAGCCCGGGGGAAGAGAGTATTACAACTGCACTACTTGCAAGTCCAGTAACAGATGAGGCTCAGCCAAACACCATCCAACGCCCTACATATCTGCCAATCCTGCCTTGCGGGAGCGAATCCCACAATGGTATGATTATGCCCACACCTGATTACCAGGGCGTGCACTGTCATTACACCACCAAAGCCGACCATATCGATCTGATGAACGGTGAGCCCATCACTGCTGTTAAGACCTACAAACATGCCCCTTTCAGCACGTCTTTCGTCATAGGTCACCAAACAGCTCCAGAAAATTGGCCACTTTCCTTCGAACACTTGGTACGGCGAAGGATCACCGACTTAGAAAACCTCTCACTTCCGACCAGTCTGAAAATGGCGCGTAGCCTTCATGCTTTAGTTGCAGCGAGAAAGCTGAATGAAGCTCGCGCATCGATCGAAGGCAGAATGGAGCACAGACGTCGTGCCAATCGACCAGCACACCAACTACCGCCATCATCATTCAGATACAAGGCTGGTCCACTTGCCGACCTCAAGAAGCCTGAATTTATAGCCTCGTTGGAGGAATTAAACAAGCCGAAGGACAAAGCAAAACGGGGACATCTTCAAGACGTGACAGTGAAGAGAGGGAGTAAGACCAAGCCCAAGCCCAAGCCCAAGCCCAAGCCCAAGCCCAAGCACAAGCACAAGCACAAGGCAATGGCGTACGTTCATCAACACTCGACGTTAGAAAGTGTGGGAGTGTAAGAAGAGACACGTTCTGATAGTGCCTAGTCCAGTCCAGCCAGAACCGAAGTCACCCTGTGCCTCCCAGCAGCGAGTGCGAAGCCTCTGAGTTATCATTTGCATAGCGGAACAAGTGGGTCCATTCCGAGAAAGCAGCCTATTTCTGGGAATATATAACCCTTCAAATACTAAACAAGTACACAACCATACCAATCACAATCTCACGACCTCAAATCTCAGACTTCCGTCCCCTACGTCTACCTTATTGCCAAAGCTGCTATTACTCGGCACCAGCATCTTGTCTAAATCATCATCATCCCTCAATAGTCTAAAGTTAAAATCCCAAGCCGTCCCAGTACTTTCCCCAACCTACTTCCACATCTGCTTCCAACTCTTCTCTTCATTTCGGAACATCGTACCCCCCTGATTAGTCCTATGCTCGTACTCAGCCAGATTCACATTTCCCCTCGGCCTTCCCAGCAGCAACGACCTTTTCACAGGCTTCAATAATCCCACACCACACTCTGCCATGCGGGCTTGCTCCTCCCAGCTAAACAGGTGAAAACTGCTGGCGGCGTAAATAACGTCGATCTTCCCTTCCGGTTCCTTACCAGGAATCGGCGCCATTGTCGGCCGATCATGGACTTGGACTTGGATTTGAGCGTGTCGCGGTCTCGAAGCAGGTCGTAACCTAGTTCTGCACCGTAGATGTTCTGGCTAGGCGCCCCATCAGATACGAATTTGCGGATGTCTTGGGCGAAACAGCAACTCATGTCTAAAAGGGTGTGCTTGGAGTCGACGAGTCGTCTCAAGATTTCTAGATAGACAGGCGGAATAGAGATGAAAAAATCTAAGAAAGTGAAGCGGCCAATGCAGAGGTAGGGGAATATATCCCATGCACAATCTCTCTTGGTCGATGGTCAGCCTTGTTGCGATGGTTTTCCGGAGGCGAGTTCGATGCGTTTCGGTAGAAGCGGATTGTATTGGGCGCCTACCATCTTCAAAACAGGAGGTATGACCCGATCAGGTGGTAAACCGCTATACTTCTCAAGCAGGACGCGTGCTGGCTCGTTGATGGTCTCCAAGTCTGTTCTATACCAGTGGACATCCTTTCCTTGAACTTTGACCTCGCGGTTGACGCCTGGAGGCGCTGCAGTGGCAGACATTTGACTTGCTTGGGGATTGACCGCCCGAGATTACTCGGGGTAAAGAAGCATGTTGAAGGAAGGAAGATGCAAGATGTTGCCGACGTAATCATGAAGAAAGCATGAACCCGAGGGTCCATTTTGAGCAGAAGATATCATTAATCCTGTTAGGATGTCTACTCGCATTTCCCCCACTCCTCCAATTTTCAAGTCTACTGATTTACGCGCGCTTTCAGTTATGGTGTATATTTGCTATACCTGAGAAGTGTCTAACTCGATGCTCTATGGGCTCCGTTTCCCAGCTTTAATCCTCTTGCAGCTCCATATAGGACCGGTGTCCGAATCCTGTCAGTTGGCGACCTGTCAGGCTTGTTTGTGAACGGCATGATTTCTGGTAGGATTCTTACGACACTATCTCGACTTCTTCACCAATACGGGTAGAACATAGAACTCGAAAGGCCGCAATGAGAGCAATACAAGACTCACTGAAAAGCGAGGTACTTCAGCACCATCATCGACCTGGTAATGCCCTTCATGAACGGAACATCCATCCCATCACATCAGCGCGCGTCTTAGTTGCAGAACCCACGCACAGCACCCGATTGCAAGCTCATTTGCTCACGAGACCATAGGAAATTAGAAGCCATCTATGTCCGGAGCAGCCTCCTGGAAGGACCCTGGAATGGAAGCGATGACTCGTGAATGGCAGAAGCTCCGCAATATAGCCTCGAAGGCCTAGATGCTGCGTCGAGGGCGACAAATGTGAAGTGACGGGTGAGATCGAAAAGAATTGAGATCGAACAGCAACGCTATTATTGGAAACAAGGCGTACAATGGATCACGTGACCGAGGTAAAAGCGGTTCGCAGAAAGGCGAACTCTTCCGATGAGCCTCAAACCTCTACACTTTCAAAGCAGGCAAACCAAACCAGGCAAATTTCAGGAACCAAACTCGCTAAGCCATGCTCTGTCTTAGCCATGATCACTTCGTATCGTACATCACCAGTCGGTACATTGTGGTGCAGAATAGTCTAGCAGCATATCGCATACCCTAGGTACCTCTTCCATGGCTACTGCTTTGGGATCTCGACCACCTGCTCGTGACTGGCAGAATTTTACACCGACTTTGTACCAGTCGTTTAACGACGTTGATAAGTGGGGATGTTGGGGGTGAGGTCCTTTCTGGACAATTCTGGAAATATGGGCCGATTGGAAGATCATACAGCTAATTCGCCTGATGCTGGATCTGTTCAACGAGAGCCACGGATATCTATGGCGAGGAAGTCTTTGTGCTGGCATGTGCGGCGACCTCAGCGCAGCCAAGGCCAGTCCAACCGGGTTCCTACCTAATTCGTTCATACACATAGGTAAGATAGATGGAGTCGTACCCCTGTGAGCTACCGCTTACGCATTTTTGATTCGATGCAGCTGCGCAATTCTCTGCTAACAGGGTGAAGCTAGGGCAACATGTGCTACTAGTCTAGGTTTTGAAGGATAGGAGAGCATGTAGCCACATGTACAAAGCTGTTGTTTCCGTTCTCAGTTGTAGCCCATCTTTACTGCTAATACAATATGCATCACGCTCCCTCGTCTCCTCGTGTCGTAACCAGTTCCTTCGACTGACAAGCCCTTTCGCCTTACACAATAACGCCAAGTTATATACATATTTAGCCACCCACAGAAGCAGCCATGATGTCGGTCACCCGTCCATTACCTCCCTGCAATTTTTTTTAGACAGACTTTACTTCTTACCTTTTCCTCCTTCCTTGCCAGCCCCAAGCTGCCCTTCCTCAAGCTATTAGCATATGGAACTTCCCTCCTTATCCCCTTTCGATGACGTCTGCTTATGTTGTTGACAATGTTGCTCGACAATGAAAGCCGCTTATTTTCTTCTCTTCCATGCCGCTGCACTCTCTCTAGACCCATGTCGTTGACCACAGTTTAGTAAATCTGATCTCAAGAAACATTCGAAGTCCAACACCGGTCGAGACCCTCTTAGCACCCCACGAAACCCTGCCGATGCTCGACAATACTTACCTGGCGGTCATCGATATCAACGAGCTGTGAACGATGCCTACACTATCGATAACCCTAGACAAGATATTTCAGTGTCACAATGGCTTGCAGAATGGCAAGAAGAGTGGAAAAGGAAGAGCAACAGCGGTAACAACAATGACAGCGAAGCAACATAAAGAAGCATATATGTGAATTACCGCTGGAACCATAAGACTGCTATTGTCTTTACTAAACTTTTACAGGGGGACCGTGAGGGTTGAGATACCTCACCAGGATGATTGATATATCCTGTCGAACGCTAAACATGCTGTCAACATCCTCGACCGCCTTTTTACGTGACCTTCTCCCAGGAAATGCTAGACTTGTTCGGCTTCTCCAACACTCGCAGGGTATGTGCGTCGAGGGCAAGAAGAGGATATATAGAGTCATAGTGGTGTTTCTCCTCAGAAAGCGCTGAATGACACACCAGAAGGAGTGAACGTCAATTGTCTCTCAGATAATTACGATAAATACTAGAAAGTGACAAATATATTTCCTCTCCAAACAGAACGCAGGTGGAAACTCTTATCAGACCGCACAAGACCCGACCAATACTCGGCAATAATTTCCTGGAGGGCAATATGGGTAACGATGTCCGGAACAATACTTGCAATACCGGTAACACTAGCCAAGGTAAGCTAATACCACATTAGCTCGCTGAACGGGAAGATGAATGGAGTAGCACGAGTAACGACAATAAATCTACAAGTGAGTTTCTGCCCCAAAGAATACATCTGCCCTTGCCTCTGCTGGTGTTCCCTAGCAAAGCCCACGCTTTGAAAGATCGACTCAAGATGCGGAAGACATCGCACTATATCTGTCGACTTTCGACGCAACATCGATGCTGTGCTGTACTATCAGCATTCACGACCGGCGCTTTCTCTCCTCTCCTGGAGGATAGCGATAATTATTGTAGATTTCTTGGAAATTTAGTAGCAATGTGCGAAAAGGATAAGAAAAGTAGGAAAGAAGGTCAAAAAAGAAGGTTTCTTCGGACAGCACTTGATCACATGCAATGAGGACTTAATGTGCTTTTCCTCTTAGCTATTAGCCTTGTATAATGGGGATGAAGATCCTCACATAATTCAGATCTGCATCGTGACAACCCATCTTGAGCCTATTTCAGCCACGACCTTAGAGATTCAAGCAGCCGCTGGCCTAGAAGCCATAGCATTGCTAGGAAACATAAGCATCACTGGTAAAGATCGCGGCTCATTCAGTAGGCCGGAATACGCAGATGTCCGTGATGGATTAGGAGGTTGGCTTATAGTAGCGAGCCCAGGATTGTGTGCCGAGGAGCTCGCAGGCCGAGCTTCGAGAAATGATGTATTCATTGATAAGGTCAGTGGTCCAATAGGATCTGGTGAATTCATGCATCCTTGAGCGACCACTATTTTACAGATGAGCGGTATTTCAAACGTTCAAGAAATAGAAACCTTACAGGCTGTATATATCTGAAAGTTGGTCGGATTGATGACGGAATCCAGCATGTTCAATCGCACACATTCGTTCCAATCATATTGTTCCGGAGGATCTGTATGTTCGTCTAGCGCATCAACGCCGAGATAGAACCGAGCAAATTGGTATATCAGCGTATAGAGTTGATATTTTTGGTAGAAAATATTTGGATCTCCTGCGAACCGATTATTATGCACTGCTGGGCAGTGGGCCGCGTCAGGCTTAGGTCTCTGGACAAAGAAAGCCGGACAGAGGAATGTATAGACCGTGCCCTCTGCGTAGAAAGCTGCAATCGGGGTTTTTCGTGGAGTCCCTGCAAGGCACCTCTGCCATGGATCGTACCCAAGATCTAGGCTTGCGTATAGCTTTGCGGTATCCTCGGTCACGCAAGCCAGCCTCGGTTGAGCCGGCATACCGGGGTTGGGCTTGAGTCCTCTTCTTCCACGATACCAGGTGATTCCTTCCAAAATTGCTTGCACAGCTTTTTTTGCATCGTCTGACTTGAACATGGCTCTGAAGCCATACGGCGAGTCAATCCCTAATTTCGAGTCGGTAAGTGCTGATAGTGTGGCAGACTTTGCAGCAATAACGGCTTCGTTGACGTCGTAAATCTTCTCATCGGCCTCGCAGTTCTCGATGAGGAGATAGTTTGCGCCTGCCAGTAGGGAGGGAACGGGAACCACGCCCGATGTGAGCAATTGATCGACAGAGGCGAGATTCGGTGGAATAGTGGCATCTGAACATTGTGAGTAATGCTCGAGGACGAGATAGGAGCGAGTACAATATTACTCAAGGAGGTAGGCATAGCACGAATGTGAGCAACGCACGCCACGAGCATCGAGACGCCGATGCTTCGCATTTTCGCTGCAGAAGTCGAAATGAGGATTTCTTACGAAGTAAGGTAGTCTGTTCTGGTTCGATAGAGAGACGCCCACGTCTATCAACGCCACAAAGGGGTCGGGTTTATAGCAAGTGAAAGAAGATCGAGAGTTGGTTGAGAAATAATATGCAGGTACCAAAGGTCCAACATGCGACAGAGCCTGTCGCGTGCCTTGAGAGCAAGGAAGCCATCGAATCATGCCATAGCGCTTGATGAAGCGCCAGATGAAGTAGATACGTGAATGCGATGAGACGACGAGAGTACGCTTTCCTTATAATCAACAGATTTACCTACGTCTGTTGTATTTAATTTCGGTTGAAGAACAATTCTCGAAGCAAGCTTGCATCTCCACGCTCACACCATTCATTCATCTGATTTCACCCATGCCCATTCTGGACGCCATATGTTTGCAGCCGTTTCCTGCTGATTTGAGAGAGGGAAGCATGCAATATGATGGTGCGCTTCTTCAACGTTGCCCCGCGTCGCAGTGGCTTCTGTGGGGGATGCTCGCACCCCCGGTCACCCGAATGGTTGGAAAAAACGTCCGATAGTTCTAGGAAGTTTACTGTGGGCGGCGCTTAGGACCTCCTGCTTTCTGCACCGAAAGAGCTCCGAGACGGGTTGCTTTGCCATCTACTTTAACTTAAAGTACATACCTGAAGATTCATGATCTTCAGGCACGGATGAAGGAGGCCAAAGAAATATTCCCCAGGATTCCACGCTGCCAAAGCCCCACGCCACCGCCCCCGGGCCCCCGGGCCCCCTAAACCTGGGGCGCTTTCTACGCACTGGGGCACTGCCAACCCTAAGCTAGTAAGCTAGAATAGCAGGCATGACGCACCAAACTCAATTCAAACTTCCCCCGTGCCCCCGAGCCCCCCGAGCTTCTTTAGCGGGGTCTCATACCTCATCCTCCCCAATCTTCTCATGATTGCTCGAGCGCTCCTTCCCACCGAAAACATTCAAATACACTCATGGCTCACCTTGGCATGCTGCATATTCACCTATCTTGCTCTTCCACCGTCTTCAACGTCTCGCAATTGCCCAGCATCTACTTCGTATAATCATCGAGCCCGGCGTGACCCCATCTCTACCCCGCAATGGCCTCTACAGGCTTTGAGCACCACGGTGCTCCAGGAGTACCCTCAATAAGAAGCAATGAGAAATATGCATACGATGAGACGCCAATGGCACGCGGTGTTGACGATGACGAAGCCTTGCCTCACTCGCCTGGCGACGACGATTCCTTGAAGCCTGTCCTCGATTATACGCACCGCAAGTTGAAGCCGAGGCATATACAGTTGATTGGGATCGGAGGGTCTGATGAGGATTTCCTAGTATTAGACGGAAAGAGGCAGGAAGCTGATCGGTGGTATCACATAGGACCATTGGAACGGCGTTGTATGTCCAGATTGGCCACGGACTCATTCAAGGCGGGCCTGCCTCGCTCTTCATGGCTTTCACCATATGGTGAGTCCTCCATCTCCAGTTCAGCTGTCCGGTAGGAAGGGACAATTGGCTCCCTCGTCGAAAAGATTGGCGATTAAGAGGAAGGGCCGTTCGATCAGGGTAGATGTAGCGACCGGAAAAAGCTCCAGACCCGAACGTCGAGATTTTCGAAATATCTAGCTTATAAAAACTCTGATATAGGTGTACATTCATCTTGGCCGTCACAGTGTGTATGATGCTCCTTTTCTTTGAACCCTGCATGCTCGTTAGTGTGACAATTTTGATGACGAATTCTTGCAAATCATATCTTTTGGCGATGAAATTGGACTCTCTATATCTTTAACGACTCGCGGTATTTTGTTCATGTAGTATTCGAACGACAAAATTCGTTGAGAGCCAGCGTGTATCGCAAACGGGTGGAAAAGGGTCCCAAGCGGCGGCCGGCAACACCGTTTTTGCCTCAATTCATTCCATTTTCCAGATCATTTGGCTAAATTGACTCAATAGCAATGGCAGAGATGGTGACCTATCTTCCCATCTCCTCACCTTTCATCCGCTTCGCCGGCCGCTACGTTGACGAAGCCTTCGGTGTCGCAGCAGGCTACAACTTCTTCGTCTTCGAAGCCATGCTTGTACCATTTGAGATCGTCGCTTGTAACGTCATTATCCACTTCTGGAGCGAGGCTGTGCCAGCTGGAGGCATTATTGCGATCGTGATCGTGCTTTATGGGTCCGTCTCCACTACTTTCGGTGTCATGCAAAGCGCTGATGATAGTGTAGCTTCATCAACGTTTTCGCGGTGAAGTGGTACGGCGAGTCCGAATTCTGGCTCGCCCTTGGCAAGGTTATCCTCATCATCGGCCTGATCCTTTACACCTTTATCACCATGCTTGGCGGAAATCCTCAACACGACCGCTTCGGCTTCCGCTACTGGAAGAATCCCGGCTCCTTCGCCGAGCTTTACAAAACAGGTTCTCTAGGTCGCTGGCTCGGTTTCCTCCAATGTCTGATCCAAGCAAGTTTCACAATTGCCGGACCAGATTATGTCAGTATGGCAGCTGGTGAAGCGGAGAATCCAAGAGTGGTGATGCCGAGGGCGTACAACAAGGTCTTCGGACGACTGATGGCCTTCTTCGTGCTTGGGAGTCTGGCAGTCGGTATCAACGTACCATACACGGACAAGGAACTCAATGACGCCTTCTCAAATGCTAGACCCGGAGCAGCCGCTAGTCCATACGTCGTTGCAATGAACAGGCTCGGTATCACTGTTCTACCAGATATCGTGAATGCCTTGGTACTTTCCGCGGCATTTAGTGCTGGCAACAGCTACGTTTACTGCGCTAGTCGAAGTCTTTTCGGGCTGGCATTGGAAGGAAAGGCACCGAAGATTTTCACGAGATGCACACGGAACGGAGTCCCTGTGTATTGTGTGCTCATTGTGCTGCTGCTGAGTTTGCTGAGTTTTCTGCAAGTCAGCAACAGCTCGGCGGTGGTGTTGCAGTGGTTTGTCAATCTGGTACGCTGGTCGTAAGGCTCCCGGAACGTGGTCAAAAGGCTGACTGATGTAAGGTCACTGCTTCGCAACTGATCAACTTCTCTGTCATGTCCTTCACATTCATCCGCTTTAAGAAGGCATGCGAAGCGCAAGGCCTGTCTCGAGACTCCTTGCCATATAAAGGTCCCTTTCAGCCTTACTTGGCGTGGTACGCGCTCACGGGTTGCTTTATCATGACATTTGTTGGCGGATATACCGTTTTTTTGCCCGGCATGTGGAGTGTACCGACGTTTCTTTTCTCGTATACAATGATTGGCGTTTTCCCTGTTTTGTTCGTGACCTGGAAGCTGCTCAAGAGGACAAGGTGGCTGAAGCCTGAGGAGGTGGATCTGTATAAGGATGTTGAGGAGATTGAAGAGTACACCAGAAACTATGTGCCCAAGCCTCCGAGGTGAATTGGAAACAAAAACTGAGATATTCGTCACGAGCTAATACGATCGATAGAAACAAGTTTCAGAAAGTGCTGGATTGGCTCTTCAACTGAGCGAGCTCGGCAGAGAAATTTGTAGTTCAACACTACGAGGCGTGTCTACCAAACAATAGTCTATAGCTTGGATACGTAAATTGGAAACGTGAATTGCGGAATGGGCTCTGAATGTGGGAGATGAATTATACTTTCTCGCAGTTTGACAATCTGCAACAGCGTATTCACGAAGATTACATCCTAGCCTTGCCTCCTATGGAGGAATCACTGCCCATGTAAATCATCTGTGTTTGGCCGCAACTAGACCAAGGTCCGAAGCTGGGCTCGTTGCATGCATCGAAACCTGAAGTTGAATGTCGGACTGACGGAATATGTTGGCTCAATCATGGCGCATTTGCCTGCGTACAAATCTGCCGAGAGCCTGCCTCCCTGCATTACGGTCAGAAGATTATACCGGGAAGCCTAATAGGTTGACAAAACGATGCGACCGAATAGCTCTGGCATGTCTGTTGAGAAAGCCTGCAGATCCTAGATCCTATCACTGGTCAGGTAGCGTGCGAAAACAGCGAAGCACGGCTATTGGTCCCTAGCTTCTGGGAAACAGCTCAGTACGGACGGTTGGCCCAGCTCTATGATTTTAGCGGTATTACTCAAGAGAGTCCCTTCGTTCCTGACGGAAGAGGCAGGGTCGCGCAGACACTCTTCCTGCTCGTATGCTGAGGTCCAAATCAAAAGGCCTCACTTTTCAATGCCTAGCCCTTAAGTCTGCAACGACTTACTGATCCTTCGCAAACTCGGATTTGATAGGCCGGCTCGGTATTGCATAGCCTGCACGTTTGAGGCCGTGGAGATGAGTTACTGAAATGGCCATGTGGCGCACGCTAAAGAAGGTTGTATTCACCCGCAGCCTCCCATGGAATTGAGAGGACGGGGGCCACAACGACGCTGTAATAGGCTCTCTTCAGTAGGTCTATCTATTGAATAACGCCATCCCCTAATGGGCTATAGAATGGAAGTATTGAAGGGGTTGTTAACTCTCTAGGTAGCTAGGGAAGTACTGCCAGGACATTTTCGCTAGATTTGGCGCTAAGCCTAATCTAGTGAATATCTGCCAAGTGCTTGGCAACTCCCTCGACAATTTGGCTCCTTCAAGCCGCTAGTAAGCAACTGCGCAGATATGCCAATCACATCGTCGCTCTACGCGCCCGCCAAGCTAATATACCCACTGTTGTGACCGCCATTCCAGAACACTGTGATGAAGAAACATGTAACTCATTACAATTGGGACTCGGACTAGGGAACATGGCTAGTTCTATGTGGCTTTGGTTCGAATACCGCACTTTTGTTTTGGTTCGGTACAATTCCTTTCTTAGAGGCAACAGCGACGGCTTACATATATGCTATCTAATAATCCATCAACAAAACTAAATCTCAAGATTACAGATCGAAACCCTTTCATAAGCTGTCGTATTTGTCTGATGGAAGGCTCGAGGGACTAAGCCATGGGATGTTGATGAACCCGCACGGCGGCATGGATTGTAATGGCTACGACAGCATTTCCTTCGGGCTTGCCTTGCCTAGCCGGATCGGCTTATCTGCTCAATTGCTGCTCATCCCATAGAACTTCCCACATTCTGGATCTTCAGCTTAGACTCCAAGTAAGGTTTCAGGCCCGAACTGCACGATTCCAGCCATTGAGCGATATATCTCTGAGTCGGACATTTAGAAGAGGTTCCTTATCGTTGGCAGAGAAAAAGAACACGACACGAACAAAGATATTACGGCAGATCCGTTGAATCGGGATGGCCAATTGGCAGACATCAACAGGGCCAGCGAACAACAGAATAGTAAGCCGTAATCTTCATATCAGGTAGCAGAATCGCTGACGGTGTATCCCTTTTCAGGAAAGCCTGGGCTTTGACACCGTTCGCTCATTCTACTCTCGAAAGACCTAATGCTTGTTGTCACCTTCCTAAGATGTTGCTATTCGGAAAACCTCGAGTCAGCTTTGAAATGCCACATGACCTTTGAGCATGATGGATTGGAGTACGGAGCAATATTGCGCGACCTTGGTACAACAGCAGCAGATTCAGGCTGACCCTAGTTCCGAAATCTTCTCATCCAGTCAATGATTGCCGCTTTCTTGTAGTCCCGAGCTATTGTTGACAACTCTTTGTGAATGTGCGAGCTAGGAACAAAATTGATAGCAAAGAACTCTTGGCAACCTACAACCAGAATGCACGCAGGTTCATACAGAGCTGATTGAGGTCTGAGTAGACACTGGGCAATCCGTATGTAGACCAAAAAAACATGAAAGAGCGCCCTTTGTTTGTAGACGGCATAGTATTGGGGGACCTGCAACAACGACAAGAAGACTTTCCACGACATGATGATTTCAGATGTGTATATACTGAAACTACAAAGGTAGCCGACCTTCATGTGTACTAATTCAACAATGATGGTCAGCTAAATTGGACAGCTACTGATCGCTTCGATTGTACGAAGAGGATCAACCAAGGGAAAGCAATCGTGAGAAAGAATGCCATTACGTGTATTACCCTGGTCATCTGTAGAGAACGAGAAATGCCTCCACAGGGATGCCGCCATAGAACCCAACGAGAGCGCATGAAGTCAAACAAGTGTAAATGAAGGCAAACACGCGCGAGTAACAATTTCGCTGCGTCTTCTACTTCCCTTTGTGGCATAGATTGAGATTATGCCTACCCATGGGATAGGTTAAGGTGCTGTCCTTAGGCGCAAATAGCTCCCGTGCCCGACGGAATGGATGTGCAACTTGACCACCTGATTTGACACTGCCAAGGGTGGCTTTCGGTGAAATCGGCTATGACCAACACATTTAGGGCAAGTCGAGGCGGCCTGAAGGCTGGGTCGACGTACCAATGGTTCAACGATTGGTAGTGGCTCTTTGCTCGCATGCAGGGAAGGCGGCAGCGGTTTACCTGTATCGGCACTTCATATTACGTGCACATGACAGGATCATGTTGGAAACTCAGGACTCCCGGCTCCTGCCACCTAGTTTTTGACTTGCTATTGACATTCTCACATACATGGAAAATAGGATGCCATGAACATTTTCGAGCCCACTCAGGAGTCCTCTCGCGTGTCTAGTAGCCTGATAGCCAGTCGGTTAAGCTTTCTGACATCTTACCTGTTATCATCATTGACATGTAGGTAAAGTAAAGGGGTTCAGACAATACGTGGCTATCGAGATGCACAATCTCGGTCTCGGTCTAATAGACGTGTGTAGCCGAGGTAGGCTCTATAGCCGAGACTCTACAACTCACCCACACTGGGAGGTGTGCATGAAGAATAGGACTTGCCAGCTAGTGTGATAGTGCATATGCGAAATGATGTCTCATCAAGCGATAAGCGCGGAATCCACACTCTTTGATTTGCCCTACAGGACCGCTCAGATTGGATTACATCGCTGGAGCGGCAATAGTTGAAGCAGCTGACTTTCGGACTCCCTGGGTGATGCGCGCTCACGTCGACCCGAATTCGGTTTCCCTAAAGTCGGAAGAAGGGAGGTGGCCTTGGGGGCGTGCCCTAACTGAGCCCGAGACTTTCTGAGGACGACCAATAGCATGCATATTTGTGGAAGACCTGTTGAACATGCGTCTGACGCTCAGTCCCTGGTGAGAAGGATCGGACTTGCTCAACGCCCTCCAGTGAGAGGGCGGCATTCGTACGGTCAGTACTGCGATACATTGATTGGGCCAACTTTCTGTTGATTTCATTCTTAAACACGATGCTTCTCTCCCTGTGCCCAAAGATACCGAACCTTTTTGCTCTGAATTGTCTGCTCCATGATAGCTTGAATATAGTCAAAACATGACGTTCGTCAAGAACCTTTGGGCAACGACCCTTGACTGTATTGCTGACGCAATTTCCTCAGTGACAGCCACAATCTCCAAGGAATCAACCTGTGTCTTTCCAACAGAGACTCCCGGTCTCGAATCAGGAACGACGGCACTACTCCAGCCACCGAGGACTACCTCGCAGAGGAAGATCCGTGGAAAGAGTTCCTGGTCCTTGGTACAAGAAAAGGCTCTGATAGAGCCAACGCTGTCGCCCAAGATTCCAAGAAGTGGGACGCTATATTGACCCCTATTCTTCGAAAGTGAATGTTAGCCCAAGGTAAGCCCTTAAAGCTCTATTCGAGAACAGCCGCTAATGTAATGTTGCGGTAGGGCGACCCAAGCTATGATGGACGCAGACCCACAAGCCCTCACAAATGATTCTTATCTGCGGGCTGCTCCACGTGCAATAAGCTGAGTGGGTGAAAGCGACGAAGAAGACCAGAAGAGCCATATGCGTCAGGAAGACTGTTGTGCGGAAGAAATTGAGGGGCAACAATACGGCGACTTGTACCAACGTGACCACGTATGTAATCTTCGTAAATGTAGTGGATGACCAGGGCTATTAACTTGGTGTTGAAATGAGTGGCGGTCGACACAGGTCACGCTCAACTAGAGTTATGATTCGGGCATTCTACCTGCATCAGAACGTACTAAATGACTCCTAAAGGTTCAACTTGAGCGTTGATAGGTAAATTAGTTGCTTTGCTTCGTTCATGTGGTAAGATCTTCGGGCTCTATAGTCCTCCCAAGTGCCATTCTTTCTGACACCAAGTCTGACAGCAATGTTGTTGTGGGGCGATGCAAAGTTTGACTAGCCCAAAGCATTTTTGTGGCTTGGCCTTGACGCTCTCTTTGCTTCGCCCTATCGCGCAATCCCACATGGGAAGAGCAAATTGCTGTGTAAATCACAGTCAGTCATGGCGCACGATGACACGGATAGGACGGTAGAGGTCACGAGGAAAGAGAGTTGCGCGTGTGACCAATAAACATGATGGCACTAGCTTCGCCGACCAAATGTCGTGAAAGGTGAACTAGCGAATGCCTGAGCGAAACGTTGGAGAGCGATATGCCAGTGGATCACAATCGAGATAGCTCATTGCTGTAAATTAGCTTAGTCGTGGTTGCGGTAGTCTCAAAGAGTACGATGAAAAAGCTAGGCTTGTAGGAAAGGTGTTACCGAATCGACTAGAGCCTACGGCTGTTTTCTAAGTCGCCACTCCCCAATGCTACAGAGCCGTGCAAGCATGGTGATTCGTTTATGTGCCATATTGCAACGTAGAATGCCGTTGAAACGGACCTGCAAGAGTCTAACACAAGGGCAAGAGCATCTTGCAGCAAGTTAAGATACCCCATACCCGCCGAGCTAACAACATCGAGTCTTCTTCACAGGGGTTGCGATGTGGATTCTTGTTAGCCCTTGGTTTAGTCGTGAACAGTTCTCGTGCTGCATCCTTCAGGCAATGTACTTTGGTGGCTGTGTTGATTAGGGCTGTCGCAAGAGAGACCCCTGAGCTCTGTGCAACGGTAAGCCCCACAGTAAACGGACGGCGCATGACCAAAATCTACGATGGCATCAGACAGTGGCGCTCACTCGTGGTACAATCTAATATGATGAAGCAAAGTGTAAACGCAGCACGATGACTAAATTGTCGATAGTGTCAACCACCTTTGCTGTCGACCCAGCACACAAGTCGACTCCTTAACGTGTATCGCCGAGATCGGCCGTCGTATCATTGAATATTTCACATTTTGTATGGACATCGTCCTCTTTGCGCGGCTTGCAGGTGGCTGACCATGCAGGCAACTTGTTCGGCAGCCTCGTTTTCCAATGGATCTTGACAACGCCATTGCCGTTGGTGAGGCGATAAGCCTGAATTCAGGAATCAAAGTACAATTGCAAGCAGACTGCGATACAATTGGCTTCCAATACCGATATGAAGAACCGCAGCGAAGGCTGATGCTTCCCCGCGAGGCCGGGACCTGTCCGGGCGGTTCGCGTACTGTTGTCGAAGGCAGTACCAGGCATTCATAAATTATGTAAGCAATGCAGCATCAAGGTCGAACCGCTCAACTCGTGGGAAATGCCAAATAAAAGTAAAAATGTCTACGTAAGGGCCCGACGGGGCTGCAATGAGCCGTCGGTAAGGCACGAACTGGCTTTGCGTAGAATGTTCGCTTGGGAGCGTTTATGCGAGACATAGCCTCCGCAGCAGGGCTAGTCAACGATTTAGGGACGAAATGAGACCAAAATAGGCTCAGAAAAGCGAGAATAACACATGACTCATAAGAAATGGACACTCTCGATGCTTCCAAAGCATGCAGATTGGAGGGGCCCGAGTCCGCCTGTACTCGACGCAACAGAGAGCCAATCTTCGAGCTGTGGAAGAATTGCCCCTTGGACATATCATTCCCACATTTATTGCTGTCATCACTAAAATATCTGCCCAACGCCACATAGAGGACTTAATAGCAATGATCTCCACAGGTTGATGGCCAATCAAACACACAAATTTGTGCAGGTGACCGAATTTATGCAGTGCTAGCCACCTCACTTTGAGCGAGAAGCGAAGTGAGAGTTTCATGCTTGCACTGAGCTTGGGGGCCGCAAGGAGTCGCCTCACCGTTTGGAGAATATTCGCTCATCCATTACTGGCAATCTACTGGCGGCTAGCCACTGTCGACATCTTGCCCCACACAATTCTTTATCTCGAGGGCGCAGTTGTCCCTGACACGATTATTAGGTGGGGCTTTGAATGCTTCATCCTGGACGCTGTCAAACAAACAGGGGCTCCAATCAGTAGCTGCAAAATCGATAGAAATGTGAGACTGGAGACATCATCTTATCGCGTTCACTTGTATTCTCCATTTCCGAAAAGCTTGTCACATCCCCAGCCACCCATGCGTTGATCATTGACCTGACACAAATATCTCATGGCCACCATAATGCCGTTAGTAGTTTCGTGTCCCTAATTCATCCTCTTGAACTACCTGAATCTGCTAATCCAAGTGCTTGATCACAGGAATCCTGAGAACAATGGTGGAGGGGACCGCTCCGCGGATATTCGCCGCCCTGCCGTACCACCACCGCCACCACCAACGAAGGCCCAGAAGATTATGCATGGGGTCGACAAGCGCAACGCCGATCTGTGGGCCCAAAAAATATATAACTCCAGTCGAGAGCAGTCAAGGGAGCAGTATACAAGGGACTGGGACGACACTTGGGGTCGACAGGGTCGATGATCACATCAAGGACTTCAGAGACACACACATTGAATTTTGATGGCGTAGGCGCCAGAGGCCGAAGTCCTTGGATGCAAAGCCCTGAGGCAATGAGTGATTTGGATCCCTTTGTCACGCATTTCTGCGGGTGTGGCTTCGAGCTTGTTGAGGTGTTTCCTCATTCTTGCTGACGGCGCCAAGATCTGCTTGAATGGCAGCCCTTAATTGGTTTTTCTCTTGTCCTGTATAATCATTTGTTGTAACAATCATCCCAAATTTATCTTCTTTCTGCCTTAATATGGCATCTGACTCTTGGTTTTCTAACTCAGCTGGCTTCGCATGAAGTCGCCCACGAAATTTATGCTTCGTCCTTTCAGGTGCCATGCGGAAAGCCTTGGGGAACCACTGATTAAGCTTTGCTTCATCGTCGTGATTCACCATGCTGACCAGTGCTCTTGCAGCAAGAAAGCACAAGACCATACCCGAACCTTGGAAGGATGCTGATATGTACAGGCCATTCTTTCCAGGCACTTGGCCTACCAGTGGGAAGCCATCGGCAGAGTAACCCATGATGCCTGTCCAAACTCTGCGTAGTCGACCTTCAGGATGGTCTTTGCCCCAATTCGAACCAAAGTAATCCTTTGTACATTCTTCGAGATATTTGCGTACGACAGGCACAGTTGTGGTGTCATCTGTCTCTCCAAATTCGCGAAGGCCCTCCTCTGGGGCTTTTGTGGTGCCCCCACCAATCATGATGTCTCCTGCAAATTTCGACCCCTGTGGACGAGGTATCATGTACTCGTAGCCATCATCGTAGATGAACGAATAAGTCCTTGAAAGCCCATCCTTTGGCAAATTGGACCCGGGTCTTTGAGCGGTCATGTGTCCTCTCAGTGGTACGATAACTCCCTGGAGTTCTGGGCACAGCTGTGCTGTATAGCCGTTGCTAGCTAAGATCACTTTCTGTGCTCTGATTTCTCCTCGTAGTGTTTGAACAAGGTATTCTCCGGTAGTATCTTCAATTTTGAGAACCCTTACCGCAGGTGTCTCTGTTTGTAGATTGAGACCTTTCTTCAGGGCCAGATCGAGCACTCCGGTCACAAATTTGTAGGGTTGAATACTACCAGCTTCGTACTGGACGGCACCCAAGGAGCGTTGTGCCAGAAACTTCATCTCTGTCTCTTCGGCATTCCAGAAAATGTATCGAGCAGCGGGATCCTTTTCCCCAATCACTCTCTGGATCTCATTAACGGACTTCTTCGCCTTGGCTACCTGCCCTTGATTATAGAAAACGTCTACTGTATCTCCCTGCCAGCTATCACATTTGATGTTATGCTCTCTGGCGAAGGCGTGTACAGCTCTCATGCAATTGAAATGGAATCTCGCAATCTTTGCCGCCTCCTCCTCACCAAGGTTTTTCATGTCATCCAAAAACTCCCGATATGCAGCCGTTTTCGTGTGTCCGCCATTACGACCTGTGGCACCAGAGCAAGCCGTGCGAGCTTCGAGCATGAGGACTGAAGGTGGAGATGGTCGATTGAGGAGGTTGCAGGCGATCGAGGCGCCAGTGATGCCAGAGCCGATGATGACGATGTCCGCTATTTGAGGGAGGTCGGTCGTAGTTTTGTGATTGGCGAGGTGGGAGGGGGGTTCTTGCCAGTACGATGTGGTAGGATGTTTGCGGGGCAGCCCAGGAGGGATTGCAACTCGTTCTTCCATCGCGGCGAATCTATGAAAAGACGCCGGGCCCTTTGATCAGTCGAAGGTATGAGTGTTTTCGAAGTAGTTGAAAAGATGTCACTGATGGCACAGACATCGAACTGAAAGAGTTGAAGGAACTTCCCCCCTCTTCCAGCCTGATGGTGCTTTCCAATAAATATTGGTTGGTGGTATTGACCTGCCTGATCGAGCTAGCACCTCTTGGCAAGGAATCCCACACTTCTAGAATTTCTTGCACCACCACATATGTCCCTCCACAACATTTTTAACAGGACTCGACTACAAAGCCTATGACCAGGAGCCAGCCCTCAACCCCGTGGAACTTCTTACAGCCGGTTCATGTCTGTATTTCCAGACAAAATCTGTTATGAGCAGAGAATATCTTTGGTCTAGCTAAAGTATCTGCATAGGTACAATTGCTAACCACTTCTCAGCAGGCAATATCTGGCATGGTTAGCCAATGTTGGTACACTCCCCGATTCCATTCTCCCTGCCATGTTTGCCACAATACTCTCTAGGCCTAGAGTGATCGTCTGGTCAGGCTCGTGGTTCGAGGATCTATTCTTCTTCGTCGTCCTTGCCCTTCTTGCCCTTCTTCTTCGAGCTGCTCGACGCCTGTCCTTCCTTTTTTTGATGTACAATCAACCGTGTCCATGACTCCTCCTTGTCCCACTCGAAGCCGGCAAGCACAGGGAGTTCCAGCTCGTCGTCTTCCTGTGCATTATTACTTGTCAGCATCGAATACTACCGTGGTATGAGTTCAGGGAAGAAGATCTCAGGTCATACCTTCTTCTTAAATTGCTTGTGAATGGCGTCTAACGCATCCTTGATGGTCACACCCTTGAGGTTCCGGGCAGTGACTTCAAGTCCCAGTGGGAAGTGCAGGTCGATCTTTTTGACTGGAGGCTCCGTGAGGAACTTCTTGAGGGCTTCTTTCTCATCCAGCGTGGCTGGTGACTTGTTCAGTCGCCTTGATTTCAGTCAGTATCGATTGGGTAGCCTGAGACTGGCGACAGCGGGACAAGGCTAGCAAGGAAGACATGGACTCCTGTCATTGCAGGTGGGCCTCGAGATAACTCACCAGTTCAGCTTCTGGGTCTCCTTCGCTATCGTGATTTCTTTCCCTTCCTTTTCTATGCATTTGTCAGCCCCGCGTTCTTGTGTCACATCCGGCAACAACCATCTCTGATCGTTGTCATTCAATGCTGTCGTCGACTCACCTAAGTCGTTGATGTTGTACACCCCAGCAGCACTCGAGCTCGCCCTCCGATGCCCTTTGACTGGTGCTTTGTCATCAGGTGGAGACGACGACAAGCCTGAGATGGCTGAGTCGACCTTCTCGAGTGGTGCCGGTGCTGTATCGGCGGCGGACATGTTGACTATGATGTTTGGGATTGAACGGAAGGTTCAAAGCTGGTTATTTTGGAAGATTGCAAGCTTGATGAGCTTGGATTCGAGCAATTGATGGTGAGAAGACAGTCAGGTACAAGGCAGTGGGAAGAGGAGGGATAGGAGCTGATTGCGGGGTTTGTCTCGTGATCGAAGATCCAGGAATTCGCGCTAGTGACCCCACATTTTGCCTGACTCGTTTAGCCTTTCCTGGGGAACAACGATAAAACGGTTATAGGTATCAACGTTTGAGGCTTTATGTGAATGGCATTGGAGATAATGGATTCCAAGACGTGAACAAATGTCGTATCTGGAGTTCTGGCCAGCATGCAAAGAACACTTCTCGTGGTCTAAACCCCCCGGGAAATTCTGAATGAGGACTAAGGAAAGCGATTCACAGCACAGAAGAAGCCATTAACATTGCTTGAATGGTCGCAAATGAGAGGTACCCGTCCTCTCGACGGCCAATTCCCTAGAAAAGTCACTAGCTGGTCCCCGCAAGCCTCTCCGATCCCCAATCTGGTAGCTCTTCCAGCCCCTAGATACACCACGTCCAGCTTCAGAGCTTTCATCCGCTCTGATTCCTTCCTCCAGTAACTCCTTTTAGGTTCGAGCAATTGCGGCAGTCCGTGCAGTCGACGCAATTGTGTTGAATAGAGTAAATCAGAAGGCTTGAATTCTCTAAGTCTACCTGATTCTACCTAGACTTTATAGGCTACTGCTGATAGAGGAGAATAAAGGGAATAAAGGAGCGTAAGCCTCCCTAAGCCACACTTACGTTCCTACTTTAGTAAGTTACAGAAACGTCGATATTTCCGAAAGCAGTATCCTCGGGACATAGAGGATTACAAGGTCCCTGTATCCAACAAATTGGCACAGTTTCTGCACCCATTGCAACTGTCACAATTTGCGCAATTCCAACAATTGTAACAATTGGTGCAATTTGAACAATTTCGATTCCCATTACCAGACGTGTTGTAGCAGTTGCGGTTGCTACCTCCGCTGTCATTGGTACTGTTGCTGGAGAGGGGCCATATCCGGAGTTCGCCAGCGGTGGTGATGGCAAAGGGGGTCTGAGCACTTGGCAGCAGCTGAGCAGTTGTCAGCATATGGGTAGGACGCTCGGGATAGCCAGGAGTTTACTATACCGGTCTATAAGTCACTAGGCGTACAGCGCTTGCGGATGGCCTGTCGGGAAGAACTGGACAGCGATTGCTCAGGGGCTGCAGGTAGACACTGGCAAGGACGAGCATGTTGTGTGGTCGGTCGCGTATACAGAGAGAAGGCTGAGGATATATTCTGAGGATGCTGAATTATCTTGATTGAGAACGTCATACTAAAATGCGGCTGACACGCTTGCCCCGCGCTCACGACTTACGAATACAAGAATCTAGGTTCGATTGGAGTATGAATGGAACTGACCGCTCGCGTTGAGCTTCCTAGTCTTCATGCGCCTTCCATAATAGTGCCCATCTTCCTCTCGTAGTCTGGACGAGTGCCTTGAAAGTCCTAGCCCGCTACATACGGAAAATGATCGACGGGTGAGCTCGTCTACCTCTCTTTGACCAATTACCTTGCTAAATGCAGAGTAGCTCATCCAAGCTTCGAGCCTAGTTGCACCTCACGTTATTGGAGTGGATGACATGGCAGCTTCGTCGGGCATGGTGTACACGGCCTGCTTCCTCTAGGATTTTCCAAATGGACCAGCATGTCTTCCCAAGGTCTGATCAGGATCTACTACCCGATTGCATGATCTTCTCAATATGTTCCCTACTATTTTTATGAGTCGTCTCTAGGTAGTGGAGCTTCTTGTTCAGGTTCGAGACGTCTGACTTCAGCTCCGCTGTCTCGGACGACAATCGCTTCTCCATATCCCCTATCGGACTGAATACAAACCTAGTACTCGAGTATCAGTACCATCGTTTGATGATGCTCGAGCGAATCCATACATCTTTCCCACGCCTTGATAAATCTTCGTATCCTTCGCCAATGACTTGACTTCAATCGATGTAAGCTCAAGCATTCGGATGTCTCGTTGCTTGGCAGCCACGGCTGTCTTGACTATGTTGATCTCTCGCTGGGCCGATTGAGCTTGTGCATCGATCTCCAGGGCAAGCTGCACATCTGATTAGAAAGAACAATGACAAAGAAGAGACTTTGGAGCGCTAACCCGTTGCAGAGCCTCGTTTGGAATTGACATCTTGCAAGCTGCGTGCAGCAAGATGTCATAAAGCAGCTAGATCAGTTGTAAAGAGCCTAGGGGTCTCGCAGCTCTCCTGAATACTCGTTGATGACCTGATGTGTACGAGTTTACGTTCGAAGCTGCTTGAAAGTGTGAGGTACCTGAAACATCCAAGCTCGCCAAGCTCTCACAAAAACGCCTCGGCCTGACGCGGATCTAGACCCTGAAAATCTTCACGTGGGGCTCCTCGGGCCGGCCACTCACGGTCGATATTCAAAGTTGCGTGGATCTGTTTTGTGGACCAAATTTCCAGCATTGCTCATCGTCTCTACATATTAGACCTTATAATGCCTTGCTGGTTGCCTTCGATTCCTTACGCAGCTCCGGATCCAGGAGGCTACTGGGATCCAGTGACCTCGACAATCAATTGGTGTGAAGAAGTTTGCTTCCTCTCTTCATTGGGGTTGAACATTCAATTAATATGCTTGCAGGACTACTATGCGACTCCATACGCTGCCGAGATAGTCAATACCCTTACAAACCTCCTCTTCGTCTACCTCGCCTACTTAGGCATTCAATCCTGCCGCAAATATGGCCACGATACAGTTTTTCTGGTCAGCTTCGTCGGTTACCTTTTAGTCGGGACGGGCAGTTTTCTCTTCCACGCCACACTGAAATACCCAATGCAGCTCGTCGATGAGCTCTCCATGATCTATACAACCTGCCTGATGTGCTATGCCACCTTCTCCTACTCTCGCTCTCGTCTCTTCAGCCTTTGGCTCGCCCTCGGTCTCGTCTCCCTCGCAGTCTTCATAACCCTCTATTATCATTACCTGCAAGACCCTGCTTTTCATCAGAACGCGTACACAATTCTGACTGCTGTTGTGCTGTTGAGGGCAATGTACGTTATGGAGATTACGCTCAGGCCGAGGCTGAAGAATGCGGAGGAGAAGTATAGAATCAAGGAGGGGAGGAGTATGACGGATGCCGAGAAAAAGATTAGTAGGGCGCAGGGAAGGAGAGATCAGAAGATACTGGGGACCATGTGGCTCATGATTGGGTGTGGGCTATCTACGTTTCTGGGAGGGTTCCTGATTTGGCACCTAGATAATGTCCATTGTCGTCAATTGAGGGTCTGGAGGAGAGATATGGGCTTGCCTTGGGGCATGTTGCTTGAAGGCCATGGCTGGTGGTAAGATGGGTTTTAGACCCTGGTTCTGGGAAACAATGGCTGACGAATGAAAATCATAGGCATCTCATGACTGGCACCGGAGCTTACTTCTACATTATTTGGGGTATATGGCTGAGACATTGCCTAAACGGACGACAAGAAGAGTATGACCTCGCCTGGCCCAGGATCTGGTCTCTTCCGGAGGTGGTGCGGACAAAGAAGAGTGCGAATGGTGGTGTACAGCATAACGCCTCGAAAACGAAGATATAAAGAACATAGAGCTTACTAAATAGACATGCAAACAATCTACTAATTATAATGCGGAGCTGGATAAGCGCGTCGCTAGAGCCTTAGAGTAAGACCTTAAACCTAGAGTACTTTAGTGTCTCACGTCAAAACCTCCGTTGCCATCTTAATAATATGAGACCCGTAATGTGATGGGAAGCCGTCGAGAAAAGTGGCATTCGCGAGGACTCTGGAGCCAGAAATTCGCAGCAAACAAGTGCAGAAGCGCAAAGACTTGACGATCCGCGCTTAAGGTGAGTCGTGGATAATCGGCGTATGTAAAGTGTGCTTGGAATTCACATTCACTACTCCCATCGAACGCACGTTATGCTCAAGTCGATCACACCGACACCCAAAACTGCCACTCATGCAGGTACCAAGCCGAGCACGCTTGCCAAAAAGAACGTCGACTTGAAGTGGAATCCTCGCAGATTATATCTATCAGCGTATCCTCGGCCAGACCAGAATACTTAAAGGTGCCCAGAGATGCTTTATCCAAGAGATCCTAGTCGTTATGCTGCTAAATCGAGTCCACAGAAACACAGAGAGACACCCTTGTCAGGCCCAATCAAAGCTTCTGCGAGGACTTGGCCCGAGGATCACCGCCGATGTTTCGTTTCCACTCATCACTAACAGTGGATCTCTCGGCCTTGGGTTTGCTTTCCCAATCCTTCTTCCACACTTCTTCGTCTTTCCTCCATTGATCCAGATCCTTTTCCAGGAAATTCGCAGCCGCTTCAGCGCACTCCTCAGGAATTTCCATAGGTAGTAGATGTCCTACGTCCTCGAAAACCTTTTCTTTGACTTTACCTCCTTCGGCGCCGCCACTACCTCCTACGCCCGTACCGGTTCGCTCCATCTTTGCTTTGCGCCAGTCTGACTGCGAGAGCGGCGACTGGCCACCGAATATGTAAAGCGCACTGGGTCGAAGATGTTGGAGGTTGTTGAAAGTTCTAGGTAGTTCGCTACGATAAAAGGGACTCTGGTCACCGCGCTTCAGATCCAGGTCGGGGTGAGTCTGACGGTTGGGAAGCCCCTTGCCTTTAGCGTCCGCACCGTCAAATTTTGGGCGGAGAAAGGTGAAGACCTCTTGATGCTTGGTGGTGGTTAGTGTGACAGGTCCATCTTTTGATTGCGAGTCATCCGAGTCCTCCGAGCCCTGGGGGTATAGTGCTGTTGGGAGTCTTCTCAGGCCGTACTTGACCAACAGGTCTAAAACTCGGGGGTCCCACACCTGGTAGAACTTGCTTTTAAGGAAAGAGGTCTTAGCTTCAGTTTTGGATGGCCATCTGTCGCGGCGGAAGGTGGACTTCTGCGCGTCTGACGAGCTTGCCGCGTCGTCTGCAGGGGCCGATGTACCTGGGTCGTGAATGACGGGATCAATAAGCACGAGAGAGGAGAGCAGCCGTGGATGGTAATAGGACAGGTTCACACTGCTTTGTGTTGGTAATGATTCGCCAAAAATCCAGTGAAGGCTTTACAGATGATTTCCACCCATGCTATGACCGATTCCAACCAAAGGGCGTGGCATTTCTTTGTGGAAATGGTTTATCATAAGAAACAAATCACGAGGATGGTCGTACCAGGAGGCTAGATTCAATTAGAACATATCAGACAGAAATTCTGATCTATTTTGACATTGCAAGGCTCACGATCGTTACCAAGCTTATCCTCGTTCAATACTCCAGACATGCCTTGATGGGCGACATCGGCAATCCAGATACCAGAAATTGCTTGACGACGCGACTTCAGAGCTTCATAGAGGTCATCCCAGAGCGCTTCATACAGCTCCTACCTATCTTTAGTTCATAGTCTCCGTCCTGGCGCCGAGAACACATACCTTTGGGAAGGCATTGGCGTGAGCTCCGATGATTGTGATTGCCCCAGGCCGGCGATGAGAACCATCCAATGCCGTGTATTGTTTGATGTGAAGCCGTAAGCTGTCCTCCTGACTATCCAGCAAGGCACCTGGGTACTCTCGAATATATGAACATGGGATTGTGTGCTCTTTGATATTGAAATGGGATGTAGACATCGCAGCGGCTCCCTTGATATGAACGACCATAGATTGATTCTTGATTGAAATTCTGCGAGGTGAAAGGCCTCCTTTATACAATGCAGACCTGCAGGAAGAGGATACGTAAAAGCACACTATTTACAGGTAGAGCTGAGAGGATTAGGTCGACGCAGGATTTACGGCGTTAGCTAACATCAAATAGGATTTCTCTACTATCTACAATTGGTTAGCTGATCTCCCCATAATGACTCCGCAAAGGTTTGACGGCCCTTGTAATCCAGCCGAGGTTAGCCTAGGCGGCACGTGACCAATGGGCTTGGCGCGTTTCCTATCTGGGCCTTCCAGGGCCTGACGCGACTTTTCATTAGAACTATCAACATCTTTTTCAACATCTCTTTCAACATCTTCTGCGAAGATCGCCGAAAACTCAAGCAAAGCTTGATCGCAAACCCTCGAAGGTGTCTGCCCAGGCAGCCATGGTTACGGAAGGAAGGTCAGAGAACAAGGCGCTTTTTGCGCAAGTTCAATTCTACATCGTGCACACTGACGATCTTCGAAAGGACCAAGCAGAATCAGTAAGTACCACAGTTGACAGCACTTCACAGTAAAGGCTTATTTGATTCTTCTAGCTTGCAAGAGCGCTTGAGGAGAATGGCGCAATAGAAATACCGCGAGCGGACAAGATACCATTGCAAGATGTGACGCACATCGTCTCCACAACGATTGATTTCCCAGACTACGACGCGGCCAATGACTCCCTCAAGTCTGTGGTCAAACCCGACTGGGTCAACGCCTCCATCACTAAGGGTAGACTTGCGAACCCTCGTCAATACAGCCCTGACCCTAGGCTCTTCTTTTCTGGCCTCGTCGTGTGCTGTGCCGATCTACCGAGTGGTGATTCGGACGCCATCATTGGAGGCGTTCTAGCTATGGGTGGCTTATACTCCAGTGCGGTGTCGAAGATGGTCACGCATATCGTGGCTCTAACTACAGACTCTGATAAGTGCCAAACGGCCCTCAACAAGAACCTCAAAGTCAAGATCGTCTTGCCACACTGGTAAAGACGCTCCACCTGATTCATCTGTCACTTCCGAATGCTGACTGTTGCAAGGTTTGACGACTGTCTCAAGCTCGGAAAGAGGATAGACGAAAGGCCCTACTGCCTACCGGACCCAGAGATATTGCGAAAGCGGCCTGAAGATCGCATCGCTGAAGCTAATCGACTAGATCTCGAAGGAGCAACTTCACCCAGGCCAGCCAGACTTCCCACTCCATCTAGCTCGCCGAGCGCCAATCGTCGACGTCTAAGCGTTTTCAAGAATAAAAAGGTCATGCTTTCCAACGATCTCGAGCTTGGACACCGCCTTCTGGAGACAATAGAGGACCTGGTCATTTCCGGTGGAGGTAGCGTGACTGGCAGCGTGCATCGCGCTGATATCTTCATCTGTCACTACAGAGAATCGCTAAATTATAGGATCGCCGCGCGAGCAGGAAAGGACGTTGGTAACCTTGCTTGGCTTTATCATCTTATGACGCACAATGCTTGGACTTATCCTCTGCGGCGACTCTTACATTATCCAGTAGCCCGACACGGTCTTCCCGGCTTCAATCGATTCCGAATCAGCTTGTCGAATTACAATGGTGAAGCTCGTGTCTACTTGGAGAACCTTGCCAAAGCGGCAGGGGGGGAATTCACAAAGACGATGAAGGAAGATAATACACATCTGATCACGGCACATATGGTCAGCGAGAAGTGTGACGCTGCGAAAGAGTGGAATATCAACATGGTAAACCATTTATGGCTCGAGGAGAGTTACGCAAAATGGCAGATCCAGACTGTCTCTAATTCCCGTTATACCCACTTTCCTACACGTACCAATTTGGGAGAAGTCGTTGGGCAAACACCTATCGACAAGCAGGCAGTAGAACGAATCTTTTTCCCTCAAGGGTCTGACGTCGAGGCTTCAATGGAAGAAGACTGTGTGCCAAAGCCAGTGTTAATGAGAGACCAAAATGTGGCACCATCTAGAGCTTCAAATGTACACAACCCTCAACCCCCAAGCTCGGCCGCCGGCCAAGCTGTACCTTTCCGATCTTCTCAGTCTGGCGGACCTACTCCTAAAGCTTCGAGAGAGAATAGACGACATACTGACAGCGCCCTTCGAACGCCAGCACCTTCACGCTTCGTTGGCAAAGGTAAGGAGAACGAGACACCCTCCACAACAGGCAGCCGTAGTGCAAAGGACAAGGCAGTAGCGAAAATACACGATCTCGCTCCTGACATTGCACTTTTCGAGAAAGAGAGGAAGAGGGTTGGTGGAGTCACTCACGGAAGAGACCGCAAGTCAAGCGAAGAGAAACCCCTGGACGCTAGCAGGAAGCGGTCTGCCTCTAGAGAAGAAGACACCGATACAGGAGCAGATGAAGAGGCAAGAGGAGCAAAGCGTGCAAAGAAAGTCAAGAGCCTAGCTCCTCCAATCATGCGTCTGGCGCTTTCTGGGTATAAGAGATGGGTAGGTGCTGCGAAGAAAGAAGGCGAAGAGAAAGTAAGCATATGCTCTGCTATTCACATTCCGAATTGTCTGACACCATCTAGACTCGACTTCGGGAGATGGGAATTCTGATTGTATCAGATTACGCCACCTGCACTCATCTGGCTGCTCCCCGCATCTTGAAAACCCAAAAATTTATCTGTGGTCTGGCCCACGCCCCAGTCGTTCTCTCTACTGACTTCGTCGACGCCTGCCTGTCTGAAAATAAGGCTCTGGATCCACTGGACTATCCGCTGGCAGACGTGGACGGCGAGAGGCGCCAACAATCAACGCTCTCCGGCGCTCTTGCTCGAGCAAAGGATAACAACGGCAAGATGCTTCTCGGTCACACAATCTATGTCACGGAGGCCGTCCACGGCGGGTTTGAAACATATAAGTCTATTGTTCAAGCGAACGGTGGAAAGTGTATGCTGTATCGTGCTCGAGCCCCGTCAACACTAAGAGCTGGTCTGGAGGACGAATCCGACGCCTCAGAATCTGGCCAGCCTGAAAACGTCTACCTCATCAGTGGTACAACCGCCGAAGAAGGCAAGCTTTGGCCCAAATTCCGGCAAATGGTGGAAGCGATGGGAAAGATCGCTATGATAGTTCGGACCGATTGGATGATATACATGGCTTTGAGTCAAGACAGAGACCATTGGCTGGATGCGTACAACTTGACCGACAAGGACATTGGGACTGTGGGTTTTGTACATCCGTTGTGAATGTGAGCGAGGCGTTCTGCACTGGAGTTCCTTTCATGGCGTGATGATTGTATTTGAAGCCTTGTGGCGTATGTCGAGATGTTAACAGTCGAATCACGAAGATTCTCAGAAGAATTTGACACCTTGCTGGTCCTCGCTCCCAAAAATCTGAGCCTTGCCCTTCTTGACAAGCACATTCAATGACCTTTGGAAAAGCTCCCCATCCATCCCATAGAATTCCCGCCCACTTGTCATATCCCCCTCCCTCAACTCATACAGCGTAAGCACCGTATTCTTCTGCCCCACCTCCTCCACCCATTCAGCCAACACATCCCCCCACTCCTCCGGTCTCTTCCAAAACACCCAGAACGTCCCTCCCTTTTCCCCTCCACCGTCTTTACCCCGCTCAATCCACTCCGCCCTCATACCCCCCTCCTCTCTTGTCATCCAATCTATGACCTCCCACGCATCATGCAAGCTCAGCCGTTTCCGTAGCTCGGTGTTTTTGAACAAGGGTGTGTCTAGAGCAGAGGTAAGGGAGAGCTTGAAGATGTGATTGTGACGGCAGTAGCGCTGGATTAGGCGGGACCATCTGCGGAGCTGAGAGGTACGGGTTTGGAGGTTAGGTTGGAGGGAGAAGAAGGGGGGGAAGGAGTGGATTTGGGGGAAGATGAAGGGGATGTCTGAGGCTTTGAGAGGTTGAATTGGAGCCATCGGTGGAAGAGGATGGTGGGAGAGCGGCCAATTCGCCATAGAGGGGAATAGAGGCGTCCGGAACCTAGATACTTAAAGTTAGATCCACATCATTTTTTAAGCTTAAGTAGGGATAGCGGTCCGGTCTAGATCAAATATTCCTGATATGCACCGGACCCTATTTTAATTTCCGGACAAATACAACTCAATTGTCCTAGCATCAAGAGCTCTACTTTCTTTGGTCTTTGGGTTACTGGGTCGTCGCCTAGACCCTCCAGAGCTACATTTTGCCCCACAGGATGTTGGTCTGCGGCCTGTATTTCAGGCACAGGTCCACGTCTAACTCGAACCTGTAACCAATGTATACCAACAAGGCGTCGATGTCATACCTGTATCTTTATTTTCAGAACATGCGCCCTGCCGATGTAGCTGATAAGGGTGAATTGATAATACGACACTTCCAACGTGGGAGGTGTGCCGGTGAAAGCCAAAATCTCAGGTCTTTGGGTTTCGCAATACTGTCTTTGCTCCATCTACTTGAGACTTATCCCCCCCTAGACTGCTAGGGACCGGGGTTTTACCAGAGCTACATCAACGAGGTCGAGGGTCGCCAGCCCATGGGACAGCGAGTTGATAGGGCGAACAATGTGCAGAAACGAGAACCAACGATTATACTGGGCCTTCCCAATCTTTCTTTCATTAGAAAATCTGCACGATTAGAAGGCAAATCTCGAAGGGTTTGAAAATGCCAGCAAGCAACGTCATTGCGCGTACAAGTATCTTCTAGATGCATGAACTGGCCGTCTCGTGGGGATTCAAAAAGACAACACGCCTGTCTTCTTGATCGTCTCTTTCAGAATGTTCTGCTGAGAGCTAGAGAACTATGGGTCCATTGAGTATCATAGCTAGCGCAATTACGATTATACAATTGATTACGGACCTGACAATGCGGACAAGGAAATACTACGAGAGCGTCAAAAATACCCCTAAGAAAATTGCGGATCTCGTCGATGAATTGACTAGTCTGGAAGTTGTCTTGGAACATCTAAAATCTACTTCTCAGAGAGCTAAACCGTTGAGAGCCTCTCATACTATAGCAACTGGCAATAGTGAACTTTCGCGGAAAGCAAATCGCCTGCCGGTGCTCCAGAGGATGATGAATACCAACGGTCTCCTTGCCATATGCTACGATGAAATGCTATTGTTCATGGCCAAGCTTACCAAAGACCCGTCTAAGTTCAAAAGATCCCTCAAATGGCCATTCGAAAGGGATGAAATCAAACCCGTCGTCAAATCGCCTTAGGGGTCTGAAGTGAATCACGGGTACTCAATAAAGAAGATGGACAAGCTCGTGTTGACACGGTCCCAGGACTTTGCATCTCGAGGTTCAAGACAGCGTCGTCCACGTGACCAACTCGCTGCATATGGTTGCGCGCGAAGAGTTGTCCCACAGGCTAATTAGCTGGCTCTCTGCTTCAGATCCCTCTACGAACTTGAACAGTGTCCGTGATAAAAGGCAAGACGATACTGGCATATGGCTTTTGGAGAACTCCCTTTTCTTGGACTGGAGAGGTGGTACATGTCCCTTTCTTTGGCTGTATGGCAAGGCAGACCCGGGAAAGACTATCATAAGCTCTACTGCCATCGACTCTCTGTTAGAGGGAAAGGACCCAGAGGCGACGGTGGTGTATTTCGATTTTGACACTCGTGAGAAGCAGCTGTCCCAGAGCTCTCTAAGCTCTATGCTAGTGCAGCTCTTCCGTAAAGACAATGAAAACCTTCGAGGTACTTGAAGGTCTCTACAACGCGCATTCCCATTGGTGCACGAGGTCGACGACACAAGATCTCAAAGCGACCCTTCGACGGACTTTGTACAAATCTCCAGCGCTTTACCTAATCATTGACGCGTTAGACGAGTGCGAAGACAGAAAATCTTCTTGAGGGCCTCCAGGACCTGCGACGCTGGAACCAAACTAACATTCATGTCTTTGCTACCAGCCGACGAGAGAAAAATACCGAAGACTCTCCCAGTATCGTTCCAACAGCAAAGATTTTACTAGAAGAAAGCGTGGTAGACGGAGACATCCCGGCCTTCATTCGGTACTAGCTGCAGCACGATGCCAGATTATCGAATTAGTCAGAAGACACCCGAACCAAGATAGAAATATCTCTGCTGGTGGGTGCACAAGGATTGTCTCGGTGAGTGCTTTGCCAGCTGGATGGCATTGAAGGATATATGAGACTTATTCTCATTCGGAAATCGTTGAAATCTCTTCCCAAGACGTTGGATGAGACGTATGCGCGAATACTAAATGGTATCCCTGAAGAATGTACGGAGGACGTTCGTAGGATTATGTGCTGCTTGATCTGCTCATTCTATCCCTTCGATATTCAAGAAGTCGCAGATACGGTCGCAAGCGGGACCGAAGGTCAACCTTACTACGATGCTGATAACAGACTTTCTGGGCCGCGTAACATTCTAACAATCTGCTCTGGCCTGGTCACCACGACGATGTCCAAGCGGAAGGTGTTCGACGGAGAGGGGTGGGTTGATATCGAAGAGCTGAGGCTCACTTCTCTGTCAAAGAATACCTCGTATCAGATCGCATGACCTCGACGTAACCTTCCATATTCTCACTTGGGGAAATGTTGCCCACGCCACCTTGGCGCAATTTTTGGTATTTTCGGTAGTATACCTGCTCCGATGCGGGTATGAGGACTTCTGTCAAGATCCAGAAGCTCTCTCGCTCGAAGATAGGGTCTTGAGTAGGTCGGCTTTTGGCCCATATGCGGCTTCGTTTTGGTATCTCCATCTTCGAGAGGCTCAACTGGATGACTCATCGATTCTTACCATAAACGCCTCGCCATTTTCATGAACGCGACTCATCTGAGGAATATCATCATGCTACGACGTGAGTGATTTAATCAAGATGAGCGCGAAATTAAGCTTCAATGTACCATACCAGGGAAAAATTTCGAAATAAGGTCTACCCCGGAGATATCGCTATCGGCCATGTCTCACCCCTCTTAGATCTAGACCCACTGGTGTCTATGCTCTTAGATGCTGGCGAAGACGTAAATTCTTCGGGTGCCGAAAGAATTTCCTTGGCGGCTACCGCTTTCCACGGCCACCAATCAACAGTGAAAATGCTCCTTGAATTACGGCACAGCAGTGAACGATTTATTCTACAAGGAAGTAATGTAAACAAGATCTGGCGCTCTAGAACTGTAGTCCATCCTGCAATCGCGGGAGCCATCCGTTCAGCCGTCAAAGGCCCCCACTATGATATTGTGAAGGTCCTATTGGCGGAGGGTGCAGACGTTAACATCCACCGCTCTATTCCAACCAAACGGTGGTGAGGTTTTCTTACATGACATGCCGGTACAGGCAGCAGCTTCCTTCGCCAACAGCTAAGGGGGTCGAGGGAGCATCCTGGTGCAGCTCATGCTAGACGCTGGCGCAGATCCTGAGCTGAAAGCAGGCAAGGATCTAACTGCCCTGGCGTACCCGTCCGAAAGCCAGGGAAATGTTGATGTCGTAAAGATGCTCATTGAAGCTGGCGCCAATTCAAATACGTCGAGTGATCTGATCCCTCCGTCCAATCCTCTCTCACTTTCTATCGCGTGTGGGAATCTGCCTGGTGCTGAAATTCTTATCAAGCATGGAGCAATCTTGGACAGAATAGAGTTTCTGGCCATCCCGCAGATCTTGAGAAGCATGGCGTGGCCAGGTAACAAAGAGGAGACTAGATGTGGAATTGAAGCCCTGATGCATCTAAACCCAACATCGATGTTGGTCTTCTATTAATTGCTGCAGCAAAGTATGGAGCAACCGAAGCCCAAGGCTTTTGATAGTATACGCACTATTTACGCACTACTGATAAATTATCAATAGTACGCCCTTTTTTTCTAGGTAGTTGGTGTGATAAGGGGCCCGTATTATACCACTTTAAGTAGTATATACCTCGCACTATACTACTTAACTAGTAATATAAATAATAATTTTGGTAGTTTTATATAGGGGTTTAGGTAGTCTTACGGGTAAAGCGGATTTAGGGTTAATTACCCGTTCGGGTAATTATTTACCTAAATAAGTATAGTATTAAGACTTTTTAATAAAGAAAATCCTAAAAACCTTATTTTATAGCTCCCGTTAATATTATAAATTTTTATAAAAATTATTATAGCCTCCTCTATCGTCTTTAACGACGATAAATCGATTTTATTCTCGGCCCCTAATAATACCTTAACCCCGTTTATTATTATAATATAATTAATAACCTCCTCGTTCGCTCTTTATAAAGGTACGCGCTATAAAGAAGGTCGCCTATTATTTACTCTTTAAAAATTATTTTAACCTTATTTACGTCCTAATCCTCGATTCGTTAATAATTTTAAATTATTAAAAAGGGTACCTACGTTATTTATTTAAAAATAAAGAGATATTAATTTATTAACTACCGAGTTAAAACTAGAAAACCGATTAGAGTAATAAAATAAATAAAATTTATTTATAAACGATACTTTATATATATTAGGCCCTAGATCGAGTATCTTTTAATCCTTTAATATTAAAACGTAGAAAAGAGAGTATACGATAATATTAATTATTTATAAATAATATTACCTCGAGTAGTATAAGGGTATATTATATTTTAAATATAATTATTACTCGAAAAGATATAAAAAAAAGGGAGGTACCGCGGTTATAAAAAATTATTCAAAGGATAAATATCGATGAGATCTAGTTACTAGTAGAGTAATTTAAAAACGTTAATTTAACGGGGTCGCTGTCGATATAATAATACTTCGATATATAGAAATTAATAAAGAGTAGGAGGAGAAGAGATAGTTAAAACTCTTAATAATTAGTTTGAATAAAACGACTCTTAAATACTTTTATATTTAATGAATTATTACCGACGATTTATTATTTAATTAAATCTCTTATCGAGGTTTTCGGGCCTCTCTTAAATATATTAATTTATTAATTAATTAACTATTTCCAAGCGCTAGTAGTACTATTAGAATATATATAAATTATTTATTTATTAAGGGAAAACTATATTTACGATAAATTCTTACTACTACGATATTAAATATTTATATTAACTACGATATATAGATATCGCCTAATTATCTAGGAATCTTAGTTATTGTTAGATACTTTACTATTAAGAAGCTTTAATAATAAATAGTAATTTTAATTTTTATTAAAATTTAGGGCTAGTACTCTAACGAGAATTAAATAATAATAATACTAGAGGTATTAAAAAACTACGGGATTTCTAATAATTTAGGGTATTTCGTTATAAATAATATATTTTATAATAATACGTTTATTTAAACCGTTACGTACGTACTCTATAATTAAAGAGTATATTAAAATTACCGCTAACGACGCCTATATTATAATAGGTATATTATTAATCTCGCTGTTTAAATATTCCTTTTTAAGAAATAAGTTAATAATTATAATTTACTAGAAAATATAACTATAGTTACTCCTACCGATATTTAACTATATTAATAACGAAAGCTAGGCCTACTCGGAAAATTTTATAATATTATTATCTATATTATAGGAAGCCCTTAACGAATTTAAATTTTTAAAGTATTTAATAACGGCTTTATACCGTATCGCGATAATAAGACGAGATAAAACTCCTAGTACCTTATATTTAATTAGGCGATCGGGAGGATTAAGATAGTAATTATTATATTAACTAGTTAAGAACCTAAGTTAGTAAATAATATATTATTTATCGAGGATTAAAAGATTTTAACCTAAATCCGCGACTTTTTAAAAGGTTTTTATAATACTACGAAGATAACCGAGAGTTAAATAGTTATACTTAACCGCGTATTTCTTACTATAAATTTTATATACGAATATTTTAAAAAGGCCTTAATAGAGTTTATTAATTATAATATTATAAGAGAGACTCTATATATAGGTTATATAAAGATATTAAAATATTAGAATAAGATAAAAAAATTACTAGTATATATCGTAGTAATTATTCTTAATTCTATCGTAAAGTATATATACTTTAAAGATTAAGAGGACGATTAGTAACTAAATATAAAACTAGTAATAAAAGAGTTCTAGGAAAAAATATATTATTCGTCTATAAAGTATTCTTAATATTATATTAAAACTAAAGTACTAGTAATAAATAACTCCTATATTAAATAAATATAGGAAAAGAAGAGAGGGAAGTAGAATATAAATAATAAACTAGAAATATACCTAAATAAACTATTACTTATTAGTAACGACTAAATAATAATAGAGTAGTAGATAATACTAGAGTAACGGCGCCGACTACTACTACTTTTAAAAATAGTTATTAATATCTATTTTATACTAGTTATATTAGTAGAGCTAGAATACGTCTTTTCGGGTATAAAGTATATTATTAATAATTAATATAATAACCTCACGGTTAAAATAATTAAGTAGTTATAGTATTTTAAATTATAATTCCGGATCGGGCTATTTATAGAGGAGGATTTATATATAACTATTTAAAAGCTAGAAGAAGTATAGGCTAGGATATATAAACATTAATAAATTATATACTCGATCGGGTTAATATAGCGCTAAAAGAGTTTTAATTTAAAAAACTACGATAAAAGACTTTTTAAGTTACTATAACCTTCAAAATTTTATTTTTTAAAAGTCCTTTATCCTATTATAAATTTTTCTAATTTTTCGCGCGCGATATTAATATACTCTTATATATTTATCTCTTTTAAAGTCTAATATATAAAGAGGTAATTATAGATATTTATAAACGCCCTATATCTACAAAAGTATAGGGCAGGCTCTGAGCGCTATAAGCGCACATAAGCCGGTTAAGCTGGGTTGAGCGGGGTGATACTATATCCTGACTCTCGAGCGCTATTAGTCCCTATGAGCGCTCCTGAGAATGTTTTTGGCTGGTGAGAATGCCTAAATTTAGAATGCGCCACCAACATGGCCCCCATGCATGGCCCCACTTATGGCCATGGCCCTATTCCATTCATGGCCATGGCGCATTCCATTCATGGCCATGGCGCATTCCATTCATGGCCATAGCGCATTCCATTCATGGCCATGGCCCCATTCCATTCATGGCCATGGCCCCATTCCATTCATGGCCAAGTCCCTCATTCATGGCCAAGGCTCTGTCGCTGGCGCACCATATAACTGCACCTGGCAAAACGTCGCCATATATCCGGAGTCGCACAGCCCGGGCGTCACCCCCGCGTAGATTTCGCGCGAATCGATTGAATCCGGGAATCAAAAGTTACTGGCGTTGGGGGTGGTTCCGGGGGGTCGCTGCCGTCGATAAGGGCGATCATGGAACATCATATATACGCATATGTATAGGCCATAAATGGGGGTATGCGCGCATCTATGGGGGTAAGAATGGCCATATATGCGCGTATCTATGGGCCATGAATGCGCATATCTATGGGAGCAGTAATGGCCATGTATGCGCATATCTATGGGAGCAGCAATGGCCATGAATGCGCATATCTATGGGCCATGAATGCGCATATCTATGGGCCATGTATGCGCATATCTATGGGCCATGTATGCGCATATCTATGGAAGCAGCAATGGCCATGTATGCGCATATCTATAGGAGCAGCAATGGCCATGAATACGTATATCTATAGGGCCATGTATACGCGTATATCTATAGTAGTAGTAATGGCCATGTAAATAAATAATCCTGAGCGGCCCTGAGCGGCCCTGAGAATCCTAAATAATCCTGAGCGAGCCTGAGCGAGCCTGAGCCGGCCTGAGAATTCTTAATTAGCTCTGAGCTATTTTAGCGCTCGCGAGCGGGCCTAAGCGCTCCGAGTAAATTCGAGTCGCTTGCACTTTTGTAGATGATGTATTATATTTACCTATATTTTTTTTTATAGTATTACTATCGTATAGTCGTCGTCGATATTAAGGAAAATATAATTAAGATACTTTTATTAAAATTCGGTTATATCCGCTAAATCCGGTGTACTATTTATGTACCATTTATTTACTACTAATAATTATGATAATAAATAGTTAATATGATATGCCCCTATTATCACACCAACTATTTAGCTTTAGCGTAAGTGGTGTGATCTGCCATTATTATCACACCATTTGCACCATCAAAAGCCTTGCCGAAGCCATGGAGCATATGTTAAAAGCGTGGAGCTAGCCCTGATATCCAAGATGGCGATGGGACCGTCCCAATGCCCGCTGCAGCAGGGAAGAAGTCGAGCTTTTGCAAATCTTGCTCGAAAATGGAGCATCGGTCAATTACCCAGGTGGAGAATGTGGTACCGTCCTCAAGGTTGCACGAGATAGGCTTGAAGATAAGAAAACGAGTCCCAACATTTGGCACAGGTCCCCGGAAGCAATCAGGATGTATTGGCAGGGCGGCTAATTTGACTACTATGAAACCTATCCTCGTTTGGGGCTTATCAAACACCTGCCGAACGCAGACTAACAAGCCATTATTGACTTTCTTTTGCCTCTGGGTGCTATAACTATGGATTCAGATCCGACGGACGATGCTTCCCATGACGTTCTGCAGGGTGCCACATGGGAATCAAAAAGGATTGATCTTGGGCGTGTAGATAGCAAGAGTGCGACGTGAAGACTCTGCTTCGGAAAGACGATTGAAGGCCATATGAGCACTACACCATGCTACAAGAACTGACATATTCAATGAATGACAAATGCCTTTTCTCAGTAGTATCCGCTCCAAGAATGCGAAGTAGCGAATGATTATAACTCCTACCTACGAGAATCCACGAACGCTGCAAGCCAACAGGAAATTCACAGAGAGCTTTCGAAAACTACCTACTCAAAATTTTCCTCAAAATTGGTTTTTCGACTTTGACCAAGCAGCCTCTTTCAAGAACCCAACAAGGATCATTACAGCAAAAATGATGACCTATTGAACAATGCCTGTAACCTCAGTATCCGCTTTCCCCTCCTCCACCACAGCCGACACTGTCCCCACCCCACCCCCCACCATCATCACCCCCGTCCCACTCGTGGCATTCGTGATATCAGTGGCGATGATACTACTCAACGCCCCACTAGCAGTATCACTAAAAAACCTCCCCAAGCCGCTCGAATGCCTCGTCTGCGGCGCCGCTGGCCGCGGAGCAGACACTGGAGCCGACTGTTGGGTGGACACCACCGGCCGCACCGACTGTGCCTGTGGGATGGGCATTGAAGCCTGCGGTTGTACCTGCGGCTGGAAGGTAGCTGGTTGTTGGAGGATTGGGGGCGAGGCTTTGGGCGTCATGTAGGGTGTTGGTGGGGCTATTGGAGAGGGCGACATCATGGTGGGCGACATTGTTGGTGGAGACATCATTGGGGGAGTGGCTTGGGGTAGCTGGATAGGGGAGAGGGTTCGGGAGGGGAAGGCCGTGGATATGCTGCTTAGAGCCTGGGAGGCTTGAGGGTGAACTTCGGAGATGTGGTGGCCAGAGTGGTGCAGGGCGATGAAGTGGCCGGGTTGGTGGATGGACATTGAGATCCACTGGGTTTGGTGTTGAGTGATAGGTATGGGGTGGAAGGAGGAGAGGGGAGGGTTGAAGGGGTTGAATACCTGTAATAGAGCGATTCCAGTATGCCCAGAAACGTTCTGTGCATGCAAACCCTGTATCAATTGCTGCAACCTGGGATAAGTCCCAAGTCCGTAGCTATGGCCTCCACAGTTATTGACGTATACAAATGCGCCATCCGCGCCCAGTAGAATGACTTCAGGCGTCGCTCGCTAGCCTAGCGGGGATAAGCGCTGCTGGATCGCCTCTTCGAGTGCTTCAGGGAGGTTGTGCCAGCGATAGCTGTCGTTGTCACGAGCGAAGAAGCTGTTGTTTGGGCCCAGTTGGACGGATAGAGTGGGAATGTCGCGGCGACACATGTTTGTAGCTATGCCGATGAGCCACCCCTCGAGGGGTGGTGGGAGGTTGTGTCTCCATGGAAGGAACAAGCAACGGGTGAACGAATGGTGGCTGGGTGACTTATTGGGTGGTACTGACTTATGATGGCCCCCTGTGCTGTACGACCAGCGAGGAAATAGGCGTTGTTGCAGCCGAATGCGAGGGAGTAGATTTGCTGAATGGGTTTGCCAATCCCGATTCCAGCTTCCAAATCTTTCAAGCCCATAGGTAATTTGTTTCTTGATCATACAATGAGCTCCTCGGTTTGCGGTATTGAGCAGCTCGCAGGTTGACTCACGTAGTGGTCCCGCCAGGACTATCAAACAAGAAGGTATCATATGGTCCAAGCTCAAGAATAACCGACATCATGCATGGAAGGCCTCGACCGACATTCTTGGCGATGAAGCGAGCAACGAGAGACCAAACACGCCAGAGCCGAAATAAGACCGACGAGGGACAAAGGATGCTCCGCAGATAATTATACCAGGCTGATCAACACCTCACGTGGCTTAAGTCTCATGCAACACTGCACCGTAACGCTCGTAATGATAAGGCAAGATCAAAAAGGTCGAGGAAGATGCCGGACTTCACCGCTGCCACGACTGCAACTCACCATGAGTAAACTCAATGCGAATTTTTTGAGTATTGGATTTGCAGGAAGAGCAACTGGTCTTATAGGCAATGCTTTAGTGTGTACTGTGACAGGAGGATCAGAAACAACATTGATGTAAGTTTTGAAGCGCGAAAGCAAATTTCTGTTCTCCCAATGACGAAGTACAGACCTCTGTGTGGATGTCATGCCATTGTGCGCTGCTCAAAGCTGAAGTATGGGCGTAGAAAGCTCGAGTGGGGTTTTCCGTAGAGTGCGGTGTTGGTACGAAGTTCAGGTATGTATCGAAGGAGGCTTTGCGATTAGCGCATTATGACTTGAGCGCTTATGTCTAGGCAGGGTAGCTGCATTAGTGACCATTTCAATGTCTGCGAGTGCTTTCCATTTTTGTGCTTTGGATAATTTTGTATTACATTAGATAAGTAGGTCTGATTCAGCTTTTGCACTGAGAGTACGCCTTGTTACTCTTTCCGCATAGATGCACCCACCAAAGCCTTGCTTTCGTACGCTTTCGGTTTATGTACAGCCTTACAACAGGCTCCGCTGCTAGCTCATACGCCTCATGTTCCCTTTGGGAACAGAACATCAATAATCTCGTCCAGTATGGTAAATGCTAGGTGAGTATTCAATCGCTGATTGTTCACCGTTGCGAAGATTCTCCTGCTCGCGGCCTGCGCGTTCGCTTTGCCCACCACATTTCCTGCTAGATCCGGTATCAGCGTAGCCAGCATGACGCTCGCTTCGACTCTCGTATGTTTCTTTTGCGCATTGTTTCGAACGACACCTCCCTTCCGCATCTCACCATCAGGCCACATAGTGTCCTTGAGCATACTGATGTACTTGAGAACGGAAGGCTCGGCGAACATAGATCGTGCCATCTCGCGCACTTTCCGCTCAACAGTACCACCTAGAAGTTGATGGAGAACGACAACCACAGCACGACCACGCAGCCAGTTATTGCCTCTTTGCAGATCAAATGCCTCGAGAAAGATGTCACAGATGGGCTTGACGAATGGTTCAAGTTGATCAGCCCGGTTGGAGTTGGTGGCGTTGGGCTCGAATGCGAGGAGCTCAGCGCGGGCTTCTGCAGTCTGAATAGGATCTTCGGGTGCAATCGGTAGTGAGACCCCTGAGCCGGTCGGCTGCATCGTGTTGAATTGCAAGGTCGCGGCTGAGATAAGATTTTGACCGGCGATCGAGAGCTGGTCAAGCACTGGGACATTGCCAAGGACTTCATCCATACCATCAGTCACCGAATTGTAGATGCGAGAGATGATGTCTCGTCGTTCACCTTCGCGGGTCGAATCTTTGGCGGAGAGGATCGCCGACTGGGAGAGGAACGCACGAAGGTCTCGGCTTCGACAAACAGCGGGCAGGCGTAGCAGTTCTCGCAGATAATTCTCCAGGGAGATGCGGCGTTTGTGGAGAAATTCTCGTTGAAGCTTCATCACAATGCGGCGCCGGGGGAAGTCGAGATTCCGTACAGCTGGATAGATATTTCGAAGCCGCTGATGCAACTCATGAAACTCGCTATATCTACGTGCCACAGCCCACGAGGCCGCCGACATGTTCTCGCCCGCTTTGCGTTGGACCTCAATGACGTAGAGCGCAAATTCCTGTCCATCGTCTTCCTTGCCAACCATAGTGGACTTGATTTTGACATTTGCACGCCCGTAGAGGCTGTTATCGCTCTCTTGGACGATGTACTGCTGCCGCTGAAGTTCCTTCCTTCGAATCTCCCGTTGCAAGCTAGACTTTGACTTGCCCAAGATGCGCAATTCAGCAACGTTATTGGTAAGCTCGGCTTTCCTGGTCAAGGTATCAACAACGGATTCCTGAGCGGCAAGTCTTTCAATGTCAACTGTCAATGCCGAGATAGCTTCTGCTAATCCGAGATCACCTGGTGCAGCCTGATGGATCTCTTCATCGACCGGCTTTTGATCTGCAGAGGCCTCGGGATCCGTTTGCTCGTCCTCTAGAAACTTCTCCTCATCGCCAAATAGATCATTATCAGTGAAGACTCCAATCCTCGATGAGGTGTTCACCAGACCTAGAGAAGCAAGGTTGGGCCTTTCGCCATCCTTCTCAGAAAGCGCAGTCTCGGTACGCTTGAATTCGCCTGAACTTCTTGGCGAATCCATGATCTTCGCGGCCAAGAAATTACTCTCTGGAGAATCGAGTATCGAGTCCTTCGAGTCCTCCTCCTTCGTATCATCGCTCATGATATTGGTCAAAGCTGCTTCCATTGCTTCAACCATTTCGTCCTGATTTTCAGCTCCTTGGTCACCATTCACGGATTCATTGTCGAGACTCTGAATGGATCGAGCCATGCGCTCATCATCAATGTCGTCGTCGAACAGAGGACCAGAAGTGTCGATATCTAGCGAACGGCGCGTTTGCACAGATTGACCGTCGTCGGAGAAATTCCCTGCCGATCTCAAATCACTATTGGAAGTTGCACTCCTTCGGAGATCCGAGTTATTCGCGTTAGGGCGCGAAAGTAGTCGAGATAGAGGAGGAGGTGGCGGACTTGAGGACTCGGGGATCGATGCTACAGTGGGTTGCTTCAACGCTTTGGCAAGCGGTCGTGGTGCTGGGACCTGTGCTGAGGCGTCGTCAGACGTGAGGTACTTATAGTACAGATCAGACTTCTTGAAGTTTGGAAAGTGGATTTTGTCCATCTCTTGCTGTACGCCGGACTGCGCTTTCAGCACAGCGCTACGAGCCCTGAGATAGTGTGGAACTGTGGCTTCTGGGCCTGCTTTCAAGAAAGTCCGGACTGCTTCCTTTGACTCTTCAGGCACTTTCAACTCGGGCTTCGATAGGTAAGCCTCACTAATATGTGCGACATCCGTCCGATCAGAGTCGGTCCATTGCGTTTGGTTCTTTGAGAAAGGATCTTCCGACTGTATGTCCTCCTCTAAAGGGTTTCGGAATCCATCAACGATTATCCAGAATTGAACAAATGTCATGAGCCGCTGACGATCCATGTACTCCATGAAGTAGGAGAGACCAGTCGCATCATGGAGAACATCCGTGATCGATGCGTTGAGCAGTCGTGAATTGTGCCCATTCCTAGAGTCAGATTGCGCCGTTCGAGCGCCAGATGTGCCTCCAACGGCAGAGAGCTTGCCCACTCTCTGATCGAGCATGTGCTTGCCCGATTCCAAACGACGAAGATATGTTTGATCTTGACCTTCCATCATCGACTCTCTCTTCAATTGGCTAGCCACCTCACTTCGAAACCTCCGAGCTTCAGAAAGGTTGGTGCATTGTCGAATAGACCTGATGAATCGCTCAAACTTGCGTTCATCATCGCTAGGCGCTATCCTTGGGAAGGTATGAGGCCTCGAGGTTTTCGGTGCTGGCGAGGCATGCTGGTCGAGTGCAGCGCGGAGTTTGCGGACAGTCTTGCGATCTTGAAGCATGGTGCGACCATATGCTTCCATCAGTTGATTCCACGTATCTGGATCCGACATCATCTGCATCAAAGGTGCCAGGACTGCACATGACACAATTTCCTTGATGAGCACAGAAACCGCCCTGCTTCTAATCATACTCTCAGGCAAGACGTCGGGTAGAAGCCGCACTATGATCCTGCGTAAATATTCTTGTTGCACAAGTTTGAGGTCCGCGTAGACTAAGGATGATGCTGGATGTAGTTTTCCGTCACGATATTTTCCAGCAATTGCAAGGTCCAGCTCCACAGATTCCGTTACATTTCGATTGAGATTCTTGCCTCTGACAGCCCTCTCAGCCTCGTAGAAATCTTCCAAGTGAGCCGTGACCAATGGTACTACTCGTGAAACCGCAACCTCGACGACATCCACGTCAAATATCCTGTCTCTTATGTTGATCAATGCTGTTCTTATAGCCCGCTCAATCTCATTGACAAAGTTGGAATTTGGCGAGATCTTGCAGTACCAGGAGCTGACGTAGTCTCGAAGGATCCAGTCGAGCAAGCTGTCGAAGCTGTCCGAGATCATGAAGGATGGAGGGTAGAGAGGAGTCCTTCTGTGAATAGCTTTGCTGGACAGCCATTCTGTCTCCTTCTCCCATGTTTCCGGTGCGACGAAAGCTGCAGATCTCGGCCTTGCGGGGGGTACATTGTAAATATCTTGCCTCCCTTTCGAGGTAAGTAGTACCAGTGCGCCAATGGCAAGGAAGGTGGTTGAAGCCCCCGCGACAAAGGCGTAACCAAGAAAGCGCAAGATTGGAGCCCAGCTGATAAGGAATCCCCAAGCAACAAACACCACGAATGCTGCTATGAAGACATCCCATTCTCTCAGGGCCATAATCCTGGACGGGTCACTATACGTCGTCGCCGCCGCATGATTGACGTCGTTGTTGAAACGGCACGAGTATACAGCATTGACGTCGGCGTTTTGTCTGCGGCTCGAAAAATGTTAGAAGGGGTCACCCCCTGACCGTCCAAACCCCCTAACCGTCCACTCGTAGGGCTGAAGCCCGCAGACCCCCGAAACGGCGCCTAGAACCCGCCTTTCGGGGACTGAGCCGAGGTTTTTTGGGGAACGGTCTTGTCGCCTAAGCAG
>JAABUK010000258.1_pt1 | contig 121318 bp, 132 predicted proteins | sample 5559141 | NCBI WGS metagenome assembly JAABUK01 (sample SAMN10711869, study PRJNA513367) | rock metagenome | isolation source: Antarctica rocks | place: Antarctica: Victoria Land, Pudding Butte nord | collected 2016-01-03 | reverse complement strand
GGTTCCTTCGCCACGGCGAGACCGACTGGAACGCGCGGGGCCTCTCCCAGGGCAACGTCGACATCCCGCTCAACCCGGTGGGCCGGGCCCAGGCGGTGACCGCCGCCGGGCTGCTGCGGAACCGCGGCATCCGCACCATCGTCGCCTCGCCGCTCTCCCGCGCCCACGACACCGCGCTCGAAGCCGCCAAGGCCATCGGCCGCGATGTGCTCCTGGACGATGAACTGAAGGAGGTCGCCTTCGGCGTGCAGGAAGGCCAGCCCATGGCCCAGTGGTTCGACGATTGGGTCGAAGGCAGCTTCACGCCGGAGGGCGCCGAACCCTTCGCCGCCCTCCGCGCCCGCGCCGTCGCCGCCCTCAACCGCGCCCTGGCGCTGGAAGCGCCGGTCCTGGTCGTCGCGCACGGCGCCCTGTTCCGCGCCCTCCGCGCCGAAATGGCCCTGCCCGCCAACGTCCGCACCCCGAACGCCGTCCCGCTGTTCTGCGAGCCCGGCCCCGGCCCCGCTCCCTGGACCCTTACGCCCGCCGCCTAAACACCCGCGCCCACCCTTGTTCCCCCCACCCGAATAGGCTTTCTTCCGCCCCATGAGAATATCTGTACTCGGCATCGGCTACGTCGGCGCAGTCTCCTGCGCCTGCCTCGCGGACTTCGGCCACGAGATCGTCGGCGTGGACATCGCACCCGACAAGGTCGCCATGCTGGCGCGCGGCCAATCACCCATCGTCGAGGATGAGATCGACCGTCTGATCGCCGATGGCGTCGCCGGCGGCCGCCTGCGCGCCACCACCAGCATTGCCGAAGCGATCGCCGGCACCGAGGTCTCCTTCATCTCCGTCGGCACCCCCAGCGGCCCCGACGGCGCCGTCAGCATGCGCGCCGTGGACGAGGTCGCCGCCGCCATCGGCCACGAACTGCGCACCAAGTCCGGCCAGCACACGGTCGTCATGCGCTCCACCGTCCCCCCGGGCACCGCCGAGGACCGCGTCATCCCCGCCCTCGAACAGGCCAGCGGCAAACAGCACGGCGTGGGCTTCCGCTACCTCTCCAACCCCGAATTCCTCCGTGAAGGCACCTCGGTCCGCGACTTCCACGCCCCGCCCTATACCCTGATCGGCGCCGCCCCCGGCGACGACGGCGACGTGCTCCGCGAAATCTACAAAGGCGTCGGCGGCGAAGTCCACGTCGCCCCCTACCGCGTCGCGGAATCGGTCAAATACCTCGCCAACGCCTACCACGCCGTCAAGCTGGCCTTCGCCAACGAGGGCGGCGCCATCTTGGCCGCCCTCGGCGTCGACGCCCGCGCCGCCTTCGAGCTGTTCTGCGAGGACCGCGTGCTGAACATCTCGCCCGCCTACCTCAAGCCCGGCTTCGCCTTCGGCGGCTCCTGCCTGCCCAAGGACATCCGCAGCCTGCTCGCCCTCGCGGACCGGGCGCACGTGCCCGCGCCCTTCCTGAACCAGGTCCTCCCCAGCAACCAGGCCATCATCGAACGCACCTACGAGGCCATCGCCCGGCACGGCCGCCAGCGCGTCGCCTTGTTCGGCCTCGCCTTCAAGCAGGGAACCGACGACCTGCGCGAAAGCCCCTTCGTCCTGCTCGCCGAGCGCCTGCTCGGCAAAGGCTACGAGGTCAGCATCTTCGACCGCTCCGTCCAGGTCGCCCGCCTGACCGGCAGCAACCGCGCCTTCATCGAACGCGAAATCCCCCACCTCGAACGCCTGCTCGCCGCCGACCCGGCCGCTGCCCTTCAAGGCGCCGGCCTCGTCGTCATGGGCCATCTCGGCCGCGACGACCGCCCGGCCCTGCTCGCCGCACTCACCGACCAGCGCGTGCTCGACCTCGCCGGCCTGCCCGAACTCCGTAGCCAGCCCGGCATAACCTACCAGGGCCTGTGCTGGTGAGCCCAGCCCGCCTGCTGGTCCTCTCCCCCCGCTTCCTCTTCCCGCTCGATCAAGGCGGCCGCATCCGCACCGCCAACACGCTCCGCCACATGAAGGGCGGCGCCTTTCACATCACCCTCGCCTCCCCGGCGCCCGCCGACGCCGCCCGCTTCGCCGCGGAAACCGACGCCATCTGCGACCGCTTCCTGTCCTGGCCCGAACCCGCCATGTCCCGCCCCGCCAAGGCCCTCGCCCTCGCCGGCCGCCGCCCGGTCGCCGTCGCCACCGACGCATCGCCCGCCGGCAGCGCCGTGGTCGCCCGGGCCCTGCAGGACCGCCCCGACGCCATCCTAGTGGACTTCCCCCACGCCGCCGTCCTCCTCCCGCCCCGCATCCCAGTGCCCTCGATCATCTTTACCCACAACGTGGAGGCCGAGATCTTCGCCCGCCACGCCGAGGTCGCCACCGGCCCCATGCGCCTGGTCTGGCGCGATCAGGCCCGCAAGATGCGCCGCTTCGAAGGCGAGACGCTCCGCCGGTTCGACACGGTGATCGCCGTCTCCGACCGCGACGCCGCAGCACTCCGCCAAGCCTACGGTCTTTCGAGCGTCGAACCGATCGAGACCGGCGTCGACACCGACTATTACGCCTACCACCCCCCCGCCCCCGCACCAGCCGGCGGCGGCACCGTCGTGTTCACCGGCTCGATGGACTCGCGCTCCAACATCGACGGCATCGAGTTCCTGATGGATGAGGTCTGGCCGCTGGTCGTCCAGCAGCGCCCGGCGGCCCAGGCGGTCATCGCCGGCCGCAACCCACCCGAGCGCCTGCAGCAGGCAGCCCGCTCCCGCCGCCTCGACTGGCGGTTCACCGGCTTCGTGGACGACATCCGCCCCCACGTCGCCCACGCCCACGCCTATGCCATCCCGCTCCGCGTCGGCAGCGGCACCCGCATCAAGGTGTTCGAGGCCATGGCGATGGGCTGCCCCGTCGTCTCTACCCGCCTCGGCGCCGAAGGCCTGGACGTCACCGACGGCGAACACTTCCTCGCCGCCGACACCGCCCAGGCCTTCGCCACCGCCATCCTCGGTTTACTGAACGACCCGGCCCTGCAAGCCCGCCTGTCCCAGGCCGCCCGCACCTTGGTCACCGACCGCTTCGCCTGGCCCCAGGTCACCCGCCGCTTCGAACAGATTTGCCGCTCCGTTCTCAAGCCGCGGAACGGCGCGCCCTAAACCACCGTCAGCGTTGCGCCGCCAACTTGTCCAGCAGCGTGGTCGCGGCCTCCACGCAAGCCTTCGTCGGCTCGTCCGCCGCGCACCGTATGTCCACCTCGTTCTCGCCACGGCTAAAATGGAATCGCGCCGCCTTGGAGGCATGCATCATCCGCATCATCATGCCGCCACCCGGCCCCTGCATATGGCGGCCCATCTCCTCCCTGCCCCCGCGCGGCGGCCCGTCCGCACCCGGCCCGACCGGCGGTGGCCCAGCCGGCGCCTGCGCCAAGGCCGCACCCCCCGCCAACAAAGCCAGCACCGCACCCGCCGCCACAGTCTTGCTCATCGCTGCTCCTCCATGTGCGCCCCGTCGTGCACCTCGTCGTGCGCGTCCCCATTACGGCCGCCGCCATCGGCTCCCACGTCCACGAACCGCCGGTAGAACGCCCCCAGCCCGATCAGGCTGAGGCCCAGCCCCAGGAACGACAGCACCCGCCACAACCCATGGAGCCCCCCCAAATCCACCAGGAACACCTTGGCCGCCGCCAGCCCGATCAGCGCCAGCGCCGCCAGTCGCAGCCCGCGCAGCCCGGTCCATAGCCCGGCCGCCATCAGCCCCGCCCCCAGCAGCAGCCAGGCGCCCGAGTAGGCCCACAACTCGGCATCCAGCATCGGGACGTCCGACACCCCCAGCCGCCCCCGATGGAACGCCTGCCGCACCTCCAGCGTCACCCAGGTAAACCCGGCCGCGCCGGCATAGGCCGCCAGCAGCCGCCGCGGGCGGGCCCCGAACCACAAGGCGATCGTGGTCAGCAGCGCTGGCACGGCATAGGCCGTCAGCAAGGCGTTCCCCAACAGCCCCGGCCCGATCGGGTCGCCAGTCACCGCCGGGTTGCGCAGGATCAACACCACGCCGCCCGCCAGCGCCAGCCCGCCAATAAGCCGCGATGCCACCAGGATCACCCCACGCTGCCGCCGCAGCGCGACCTGCTGCAGCAACACCGCGACCACGCCCAGCATGCTGACATCCAGCGCCAGTTCCCGGAACCCCGGCTCGAACTGCCGCATCGCGCCCTTGGCGGCCCAGTGATGCACCTCCAGCCCGGCAAGCGCGGCTACGAACGCGCAAGCGCCCGCCTCGAGCACGCCCACCACCAGATCATCCCCGCGCCGCCGGAACCACCAGGCCGCCAGGCCAAAGCACCCGGCCGGCACCCCATAGGCGAGCAGCAACGGATTGAGCACCGGCCAGTCGCCCACCCGGTAATCCAGCACGTACGGGTTCAGCACCAGCCGCACCAGCACCAGCAGCGCCACGCCCACCGCCACACGCCGCAGCGCCGGCAACTCCGCCGCCGCCTCGATCCGCGCCAGCGCCGGCAGCATGAGCGCCACGGCAAGCGTCAGCCATCCTTCGTCCAGCACGATCGCGCAGCCCAGCGCCAGCGCCGCCACCGCCCCGGCGGCATAGGTCCCGGCCCGCTGCATGCCTTGCAGCCCCGGCCGCGCCAGCCAAGCCGCCCCTACCAGCAGCCCCGCCAGCGCCAGCGCCGCAAACGCCCAGCCCGCCCGCGGCTGGAACTGCCCGACCTGCGCATACGTCACCGCCAGCGTCGCCACCGGGACCGAAGCCGCCAGCGCCGCCCAAGCCACCGGCCGCGCGCTCCGCCGCTCCAGGAACAGCCCGGCCGCCGCAAACCAGGCCGCCATCGCCGCCGCAGTCTCCAGCAACGGCACGATCACGCTCGGCGCCCACCCCCCCGGCAGCACCGCCTGAACCACCCCATCGGCATAGATCGCCTCCCCCGTCGGATCCCACGACGGCAGCGCCCAGCCGAGCAGCACGCCAAGGAACAGCAGCGCCGGCACGAACGGCAGCCAAGCCAGCCGGGGCTCCGTCCAGCCCTTGGTCACCGCCAGCGGCGCCAGCAGCAGCACGCCCATGCGCGCGACCGGCTCGCCCGTCGCGCCGGCGAGCAACAGCCCGGCCAGGCCAAGCAGAACCAGCGGCACCCATGCAAGCCGTCGTCCCATCGGGTGCTCCAAGGCCGCCCCGGGCAGCAGGAAAAAGCTCAACGCCGTCGCCGCCGGCACAAACAGCCCCGGCGCCCAAGACTCCGGCGCCCAAGACTCCGGCGCGCCCGGGCTCGCTACGAACACGAACACCCAAGCCGCGCCCGCCACCGCGGCCGCCCATCCCAGCCACACCCAGGCCGTATAGCGGACCACCGCCCAAGCCGCCGCGGACACCAGCAGCAGGTAGGCGAACAACCCGGGCGCCGACGCCTCGCGCGCGTCCACCAGCAGCGGCGTCGCGAACGCGCCGGCCAGCCCCGCCACCCCCACCAGAGCCCCGAACCGCAGCGACAGGGCCAGGCCCGCCAACCCGGCCCCACCCAGCAGCACAAACCCAACCAGCGCCGGCACCAGCCCGTAAAGCGGCCCCGCCCCATACGCGCCCGCGAACCAGGCCGCCACGCCACCCGCCGCCAGCGCGGACGGCCCCAGGTCGGCTACCCCCATCCCCGACGAAGGCCGCCGCCGCAGCCACTCCGCGGCCGCTACCAAGCCCAGCCCCAACACCCCCGCCAGGGCACACCGCGCTCCCGGCCCCAGCCACCCCTGCTCCACCGCCGTGCGCACCAGGAACACGGCCGAGAGCAACAAGGCCGCCGCCCCCAGCCAAACGCCCCAGCGCTGGGTCAGCAGCACCTCGATATCGATCCGCGCCCGAGGTGGCGCAGCCTGGGGTGGCGCAGCCTGGGGTGGCGCAGCCTGGGGTGGCGCAGCCTGGGATGGCGCAGCCTGGGATGGCGCGGGCTCCGCCAGCACCGGCTCAGGCTCCACCGAAGCCCCCACCGGCTGCGACGCCGACTCAGGCGCACTCGCAGCCCCCGTCTCGCCGGGCGGCGCCATCGCCATCCGCTGCACCGCCACCCGTAACGTCGCCACCTCCTGCAGCGCCCGGCGCGCCTTGAAGTAGCCGATGAACCCCAGCATCCAGCCCAAGATCCCGATAACTGGGATGAGAACCCATTCCATTCAGGCAGCGTCCCCGCACCGCCCGGAAACGTCAATGACCCCGTCGGACCTGCTTGCCCAGAGCCACCTATTCCGCTACACCGCCCGCCGCGCTGGCACCCCTGGAGGCCGGCGCAATACCTGTTAGGAGCAGACCATGGCCAACTTCACGTCGATCGAGGCCGAGGCGCGCGAGCGGGCTGGTAAGGGGGCGGCACGCGCAACTCGCAGGGCAGGCATGGTGCCTGCCGTCATCTACGGCGCCAAGCAGGCGCCCACCCTGGTCCAGCTGGACCCCCGCATCGTCATGCGCGAACTGCATCGCGGCGGCTGGCGCTCCCGCCTTTACGAGGTCAGCGTCGCCGGCACCCAATCCCGCGCCCTGCTGCGCGAGGTGCAGTTTCACCCCGTGACCGACCGGCCCATCCACGTCGACTTCCAGCGCCTGGCCGCCGGCGAGAAGGTCCGCGTCGCCATCACCGTGCACTTCCAGAACGAAGCCACCTCGCCCGGGATCAAGCGCGGCGGCTTGCTGAACGTCGTCCGCCACACCATCGAGGTCCTGGCCGATCCCGATGCCGTGCCGGAGGCCTTCACCGCCGACCTCGGCGCCAAGGACATCAACGAGAGCGTCCACTGGGCCGACCTCGCCGGCACCGAAGGCGTGGTGCTCGCCACCGCCGCCAAGGACTTCGTCGTCGCCACCATCACACCGCCGACCAAGTCGGCCGAACCCGTCGCCGACGCGGCCACAGCCGCCGCCGCGCCGGCCAAAGGCGCCCCCGCCAAGGCCCCGGCCAAGCCCGCCGCCAAGAAATAAACGAACCGTGCTGCTCTGGGTCGGGCTCGGCAACCCCGAGCCCGGCATGGCCCGGCACCGCCACAACATCGGCTTCATGGCCATCGACGCCATCGCCCACCGCCACGGCTTCGCCCCGTGGCGGCAACGCTTCAAGGGCTGGGTGGCCGAAGGCACGGTGGCCGGCACCCGCATCCTAGCCCTCAAACCCGGCACTTACATGAACGGCAGCGGCGAGAGCGTGCAGCCCGCCGCCGCTTTCTTCAAGCTTGCCCCGGCCGAGATCACCGCCTTCCATGACGAGCTCGACCTCGCCCCCGGCAAGGTCCGCGTCAAACGGGGCGGCGGTGCCGCCGGGCACAACGGCCTGCGCAGCATGGACCGCATCCTCGGCACGCCCGAATACTGGCGAGTCCGCCTCGGCATCGGCCACCCCGGCGACAAGGCCCGTGTCCACGGCTACGTCCTCGGTGACTTCGCCAAATCGGACCACCCCTGGGTCGCCGACCTGCTCGAAGCCGTCGCCGACGCCGCGCCCTTGCTGGCCGCGGCCAAGCCGGAGGACTTCATGACCCGCGTCGCGCTTCTCACCCAAGGAACAGCTTAGATGGGCTTCAACTGCGGCATCGTCGGCCTGCCCAACGTCGGCAAGTCGACCCTCTTCAACGCCCTGACCGCGACCGCCGCCGCGCAGGCCGCCAACTACCCCTTCTGCACCATCGAGCCCAATGTCGGCCGGGTCGCCGTCCCCGATCCGCGCCTCGAGGCCCTCGCCACCATCGGCAAATCGAAGACGATCGTGCCCACCAGCCTCGAGTTCGTGGACATCGCCGGCCTCGTCCGCGGCGCCTCCCGCGGCGAGGGCCTGGGCAATCAGTTCCTCGCCAACATCCGCGAGGTGGACGCGGTGATCCACGTGCTCCGCTGCTTCGAGGATGGCGATGTCACTCATGTGGAAGGCAGCGTGGACCCCATCCGCGACGCCGAGACCGTCGAGACCGAGCTGATGCTGGCCGATCTCGACAGCCTGGAGCGCCGCCTGCCGCCGCTGGTCAAGAAAGCCCGCGGCGGCGATCGCGAATCGCAGGCGCAGGTCGCCCTCATGGAACCCATCGTCGCCGCACTCCAGGCCGGCAACCCCGCACGCACCGCCATTGCCGCGGATCACGCCGAAGCCGCCAAGCGCCTCCAGCTCATGACCAGCAAGCCCGTGCTCTACGTCTGCAACGTCGAGGAAGCCGCCGCCGCCGCGGGCAACCCCCACTCGGCCCGCGTGGCCGAACGCGCGGCGGCGGAGGGCGCCCGCGCCATCATCGTTTCCGCCGCCATCGAAGCCGAGGTCAGCCAACTCCCCGAAGCCGACCGCAAGGAGTTCCTGGAAGGCCTCGGCCTGCACGACAGCGGCCTCGACCGCGTCATCTCGGCCGGCTACGCCCTCCTCGGCCTGATCACCTACTTCACCGTCGGCCCGAAAGAGACCCGCGCCTGGACCGTCGTCCGCAACACCCGTGCGCCGCAGGCCGCCGCCGTGATCCACAACGATTTCGAGCGCGGCTTCATCGCCGCCGAGACCATCGCCTACCCCGACTACATCGCCTGCAAAGGCGAAACCGGTGCCAAGGAAGCCGGCAAGATGCGCGTCGAAGGCCGCGACTACACCGTCCGGGACGGCGACGTCCTCTTATTCCGCTTCAACGTTTGAGCCCGGCCATGCAACCATCCGCCGCGAACCGTGTTGGTAGCTTCAGGAATTGCAACATGCCTCGGAGGTCACAATGTCGATAATTGGTTGGATCGTGTTCGGATTGATTGCTGGCTTCATCGCCAGCAAGATCGTCAACAAGCAGGGTGAAGGCTTCATCGCCGATCTCGTGCTGGGCGTCATCGGCGCCGTCGTCGGCGGTTTCCTGTTCACGCGCCTGGGCTACGGCGGCGTGGACGGCTTCAACCTCTACAGCATGTTCGTAGCCGTCATCGGCGCGATCATCGTCCTCTTCATCTACCACGCCGTCGTCGGTCGCCGCACGATCTAGCGACCGCCGATCCTCGCCGCCGCGCTCCAAAGCGCGGCGGCTTCGCTTTGTAAAGGACGTATGATGAGCCTTCTCGATTCAGTGCTGGGCGGTTTGCTCGGCGGCAACAGCAACGCTGGGCCGCTCCAGTCGGTCCTTGGCTCCATGCTCGGCGGCGGCGGCGGCGGCCAGCAGTCTGGCCTCTCGGGCCTGATCAGCCAGTTCTCCCAGGCTGGCATGGGCAACATCGCCAACTCCTGGGTCGGCAATGGTGCCAACCAGCCGGTCAGCCCGCAGCAGCTCCAGCAAGTCTTCGGCCAGGACCGGATCAACCAATGGTCCCAGCAGACCGGCATGCAGCCGCAAGGCCTGCTGTCGCAGCTCTCCCAGTTCCTGCCGCACGCCGTCGACCGCATGACCCCCGATGGACGCCTTCCCTCCGGCGGCGGCAGCCCGTTCGACGAAGCCGGCGTGGAACTGCCCACTCGCAACGTCTAGGGCGCGCCGACCTTAAGCCGGGCTGCGGCGAACGTCGCGTAGAAGCCAGCCAGCCCAGCGACCGTCCTCTCTAACAGTACCTCTCCCGCTGCCACCGTCGCCGCCGCCGGGTCTCCGGTATAGCCGGGATCTCCGGCGGCGAACAACGCGGCGTAGGTTGCCCCGGTGTCCAGCAGCGGATTTCCGCCACCCTCGACATAAGCCGGCACCAGCCGCGGCGGCAGCCCGTCGATCCGGCCGGCGATCCGCTGTCGCTCCTCCGGCCGCAACGCCATCTGCATCGCGGTCTCGTAGGCGCAGGCGTGGCCCACGCCCTTCTTCTCTCCCGGCACCAGCGCCATCCAATCCGCCTGGCCCGGCGCAAAGTAAGTCACCGCCGCCACCCGCAGCCCCCGGCTGACCAACTCCGTGCAGACCGACACCAGCGGCCCCTGGTTGCCGCCGTGCCCATTGACCACCAGCAGCCGGTCGAACCCCGTCCGGTGCAGGCTTTCCGCCACGTCCGTCACCATCGCCAGGAACGTCCCCAGCGACAGCGTGATCGTCCCCGGCCAGGCCCGGTGGTGTGGCGAGAACCCGAACGAGGGCGGCGGCAGCACCAGCACGTGCACCTCCTCGCAGCGCTCCGCCGCCAACGTCGCCACCTGATATGCCGACACGGTGTCCGTATTCACCGGCAGGTGGTCGCCATGCTGCTCGCAGCTGCCGACCGTCAGCACGGGCAGCGCGCCCGCATCCCGCGCCTGCCGGATTTCGTCGCGCGTGAGCGCGCCCCAGTCATGGGTCCGCCGCCACTCCTCCATGCCCTACTCCTCCAGTTCCACGCTCAAGGCCCGCAACTCCGCCGTATGCGGATGCCGCACGCGTCCCGCCCGCAAATCCCCCGCCGAGACCGTCTCCACCAGCTCGCCACCCTGCATGACGCCCACCATCGGGCAGAGATGGGAGACGACGGCCAAGTTATGGCTCACGAGCACATAGGTCAGCCCCCGCCGCTCCTGCAGGTCCCGCAGCAGGTTCAGCACCTCCGCCTGCACCGACACGTCGAGCGCGCTCGTCGGCTCGTCGAGCAACAACACCTCCGGCTCGGCCATCAGCGCTCGCGCGATCGCCACCCGCTGCCGCTGCCCTCCGGAAAGCTGGTGCGGATACCGGAACCGCGTGCTGGCCGGCAGGGCCACATCCGCCAGCCCCCGCGCGATCCGCGCATCCTGGTCCGGCAACCCATGCACAATCAGCGGCTCGCTCAGCGCCCGGTCCACTGTCTGCCGCGGATGCAGCGAACCATAGGGGTCCTGGAACACCATCTGCACCCGGCGGTAGAACGCCCGCCCCCGCCGCGGCGCCAGCGCCGTCCCGTCCAGCAGCATGCGCCCCGTCCAGTCCGCATTCAGCCCCGACAGCGCCCGCAAAATCGTGCTCTTGCCCGACCCGCTCTCGCCCACCAGCCCGAAGCTGCCGCCCCGCGGCACCGACAACGACACGCCGCGGACAACCTCGTTGGCCCCGAACCGCACCCGCAAGCCATCGACCTCGATCACGCCTGCAACCACGCGGGGTCGCGCACCATCACCGGAAGCCGCGCCTTCGGGTGCATCAGCGCCGGCATGCAGCCCAGCAATCCCCTGGTATAGGCATGCTTCGCCCGCGCCAGCTCGCCCGCCCGCAACTCCTCCACGACCCGGCCGGCATACATCACCGCCACCCGGTCGCAGAAATGCCCCACCAACGGCAAATCATGGCTGATCAGCAGCAGCCCCATGCCCCGTCGGCTGACCAAGTCCTCGATCAGCCGCAGGATCTCCGCCTGCACCGTCGCATCCAGGGCGCTCGTCGGCTCGTCGGCGATCAGCAGCTCCGGGTCGGGCGCCAGCATCATGGCGATCATCACCCGCTGCCCCATGCCCCCGCTCAGCTCGTGCGGATAGGCTTCGGCCACCCGCGAGGGGTCCCGGATCCGCACCTGCTCCAGCAGGTCAACCGCCGCCTGCATCGCCACCCGCCGGCTGCCGCCCTTATGGGTCCGCCAGGCCTCCGCCACCTGCTCGCCCGCGGTCATCACCGGGTTCAGCGAGTACTTCGGGTCCTGCAGGATCAGCCCGGCCCGCTTGCCCCTGATCCCGCGCATCTGCCGCTCGCTGGCCCGCAGCACATCGATGCCGTCGAACGCCAGCCGGTCCGCCGCCACCCGCGCGCCGCCGGGCAGCAGGCGTAGCAAGGCCCGCGCCGTCACCGACTTGCCGGACCCGCTCTCCCCCACGATGCCCAGCTTCTCCTGCCCCAAGGTCAGCGAAACCCCGCGCACCGCCTCCATGATCCCCGTGGGCGTCGGGAAGCCAATCCGCAGGTTGCGCATCTCGACCAGCATTCAGCCGCCCTGCTTCGGGTCGAGCACGTCCCGCAAGCCGTCGCCCAGCAGGTTGAACGCGAGGCTCGCGGCAAAGATGGCCAGCCCGGGGATGGTCGGCACCCACCACTGCTCGAGGATGAACCGCCGCGCCGTGGCGATCATGGCGCCCCATTCCGGCGAAGGCGGCTGCGCCCCCATGCCCAGGAACCCCAGCCCGGCCGCCGTCAGGATGATGCTGCTCATATCCAGCGTCACCCGCACCACCAGGCTCGGCAGGCACAGCGGCGCGATATGCCGCAATACGATCCGCCCCGCCCCGGCGCCGGTCATTCGCACCGCCGCGATGAAATCCGTGTTGCGCAGGCTCAGCGTCTCCGCCCGCGCCAGCCGGGCATAAGGCGGCCAGGCCGTGAGCGCGATGGCGGCGATGGCGCTGGTCACGCCCGGCTTCAGCGCCGCCACAAAGGCCAGCGCCAGAATCAGCCGCGGAAACGCCAGGAACACGTCCGTCACCCGCATCAGCAGCCGGTCCCACACCCCGCCCGCATACCCGGCGATGCACCCCACCGCCAGCCCCACCGGCGCCACCATAACCACAACCGCGACCACCATCCCAAGCGTGATCTGCCCGCCGAACAGCAGCCGCGAGTAAACGTCCCGCCCCAGTTCGTCGGTGCCGAACCAGTGCGCCGCCGAAGGCCGCGCCAGCCGCAAGCCCAGGTTCTGCGCTCCCGGGTCATGCGTGGCCAGCACCGGCGCGAGTGCCGCGAACAGGATCAGCACAAGCGCCACCAGCAGCCCGGCCATCGCCAGCGGATTGCGCCGGAACTGCAGCCAAAGCCGGTACCGCCGCCCCCAGGCCGCCTGCCGCCGCGACCCCGGCGTCTCCGTCAGCAGCCAGTCCCTGCCCCCTCTGCCGGCGATCGCCCCCACCACCGCACCCATCACCGCACCCATCACCGCACCCGGGGATCGAGCAGCCGGTACATCAGGTCCGAGAACAGGTTCAGCGCCACATAGGTCAGCCCGACCACCAGCGTTGCCCCCAGCACGGCGTTCATGTCGGCATTCAGCAGGCTTCCGGTGAGATACTGCCCGAGCCCCGGCCAACTGAAGATCGTCTCGGTCAGCACCGCCCCTTCCAGCAGCCCCGCATAGGTCAGGGCGATCACCGTCACCAGCCGCACCAGGATATTGCCGAACCCATGCCGCCAGATCACGCTCGCCGCCGAGAGCCCCTTCGCCTTGGCCGTGATGATATACTCGCCCTTGAGGCTCTCCAGCATGAACGCCCGCGTCATGCGGGCGATGTAGGCCATGTTGAACGCGCCCAGCACCAGCGCCGGAAGCGCCAAGTGCGCCGCCGCATCCCGCAAGCTGTCCCAATCCCGCGCGAGCGCGGCATCCACCAGCAGCAGCCCCGTCACCTGCGGCACCATGTCCTGGAACATGACATCCTGCCGCCCCGGCCCCGGCGCCCAGCCCAAGGTCGCGTAGAACAGCAGCAGCGCCAGCAGCGCCAGCACGAACACCGGGATGGAATGGCCGGACAGGCACACCACCCGGATCAGCTGATCCACCCAGCTCCCCTGCCGCACCGCCGCATAGACGCCGAGCGGCACGCCGACCAAGGTCGCGAGCAGCAGTGCGATCGTCGCCAGCTCCAGCGTCGCCGGAAAGAACCGCGCGATGTCGGTCGCCACCCGGTTGCTGGTCATCACGGAGCGCCCGAGGTCGCCCACCGCCAGCTGCCCGGTATAGCGCAGGAACTGCTCCGGCAGCGGCCGGTCCAGCCCCATCTCCCGCCGGGTCCGCTCCACCACGTCCTGCGGCGCCCGATCGCCGACCACGGCGAGCACCGGGTCGATCGGCACCACGCGCCCGATCAGGAACGTGATCAGCACGAGGCCGAACAGGGTGATCGGGATGCTCGCCGCCGTTGCGGCCAAAGCGCGAAGGCGCGTCTTCAACGGAACCCCCGCGCGCGGAGACGCCTCAAGCCTTTTGGATGCGCGCGTAGACGCTGCGGTCCGACAGCGGCCCGATCTCGAAGCCCGAGACCCCCTTCCGCATCGCCGCGACCTCCACCTGCTGCAGCATGATGGCGAACGGGCTCCGCTCCTGGTGGTCGCGCTGCAGCCGCTCGTACTCGCGCACCCGCTTGTCGCCGTCCAGCTCCTTCACGTTCGCCACTGCCCGGTCCGTCAGCTCCTTATCCTGCCACGAGCTGCGCCACGCGACCGTGCGGTTCTTCGCCGTCTCCCCATTGTCGGGGTTCATGCAGAACGTCTCGGCGTTGCTGTGCGGGTCCATGTAGTCGGACCCCCAGCGCAGCATCGCCAACTCATGCTGCCGCGCCCGCGTTTTGGTGATCACCTGGCGGAACTCCGCCGCCAGCAGGTTCACCTTGATGCCGATCGCGGCCAGGTCCGCCTGCAACGCCTGCGCCACGTCGCCGAACGGCGCGTTGCTCTGGTGGTCGAGCGTGATCTCGAAGCCGCCCGCCAGCCCGGCTTCCGCCATCAAGGCCTTTGCCTTGTCCACGTTCTTCTGGAACGGCTGGTCGCTGAGGGCCGCCGGGAAGCCCTTCGGCAGGAATGCCTGGTGCGCCTCGTACACGTTGGGCGTGATGTTGGTCGCGATCGTCTTGTAGTCGATCGCCCACTTGATCGCCTGCCGCACCTGCGGCTTGGCCAAGTTCGCGTTCTTCTGGTTCATCGCCAGATAAACCAGGCTCGCCTTGCTCTGCGAAACCAGCGCATAATCCGGGTTGCCGCCAAGGCCCTTCAGCTGCTCCGGGCTCAGCGTCCGCGCGATATCGATGTCGCCCTTTTGCAGCGCCAGCAGCTGCGCGCTCGGGTCGGGACGGTGCAGGATCAGCAGCCGCTTCAGCCTCGGCGCCTCCGGATGGTTGGGGTTCGCGTCCAGCGCCACCGCCTCGCTCGCGCGCCAGCTCCGCACCACCCACGCCCCCGAGCCCGCGCTGTTCTGCTTCAGCCAGGCGTTGCCCATGTCGTCGCCTTGCGCCTTGGCCATCACCGTCTTCTTGTCGACGATCCCGCCCACGCTGGCCGACAGGCAATATAGCAGGAACGTCGGCGACTGCGCCTCGGCGATCTTCAACACCACCGTGTTCGCGTCCGGCGCCGTGATCCGCTCGGCCGCATTCTCCTTGGTGAAGCCGAACTGATTGATGATGAACGCCGGCGCCTTGTTCAGCGCCACCGCCCGCGTCAGGCTGAACACGACGTCCTCGGCCGTCACCGGGTTGCCAGAGGCGAACTTGCGCCCCTGCTTGAGGTGGAACGTGGTCGTCAGCCCGTCCGGCGTCGTCTCCCACTTCTCGGCCAGCTCGGGCCGGATATCGATCGGGTTCTTGGTGTCCGGGCTGACCAGCTTCTCATAGACGTTGCCGCAAATTTCGTTGCCGCTGAACTCGAAGCTCTCCTGCGGGTCGAGGCTGATAATGTCGTCGATCTGGTGCGCCATCACCACGGCATCGCGCGGCGTCTCGGCAAAAACCGGCCGGAACGCGGCCGCCCAAATCAGCGGGCTCACGCCGGCGGCGCCCAGCAGAATACGACGGTTCATCATAACGCGCCTCCAAAAACCTGGCCGGAGGATAGTCAGCCCGGCACCGGCGCGAAAGGCCTATCCCTTGCTCACCTTGATATACGCCGTGCGGTCCGAGATCGGCCCCTGCGCCAAGCCCTCCGCCGGCTTGCGCATCACCACCGTCCCCACCTCCTGCAGCATGATCGCGAACGGTCCCCGCGCCATCAAATCCCGCTGCATCGCCTCATACATCGCCACCCGCTTGCCCGCATCCTCCTCCCGCACCGCGGCGCGGGTCCGCGCGGTCAGCTCCGCATCCGCCCACGAGGTCTGCCAAGCCGTCGTCCGGTTCAGCGACGTATCGGAGTTGTCGTCGTTCTCGCAGAAGGTCTGCGCGTTGCTGTGCGGGTCGAAGTAGTCCGCCCCCCACATCAGGATGCCCAGTTGATGCTGCCGCGCCCTGATCCGGGTCAGCACCTGCCGACCCTCGCCGGCGCTGAGCGTCAGCTTGATCCCCACCTGCCGGAACTGCGCCTGCAACGCCTGCGCGATCTCTGCCCGCGGCGAACTCGACGCATGGTCGAGGGTCAACTCGAGCCCGTCCGCATACCCTGCCGCGGCCAGCAGGCCGCGTGCCCGCTCCGGATCGAACCGGAACGGCGTCGCCGTCACCGCCGCCGGAAACCCGCCCGGCAGGAAGGCCTGGTGCACCGTGAACGTGTCCTTCACCAGGTTGGCCGCGATGCCCTGATAGTCGATCGCCCAGCGGATCGCCTCCCGCACCTCGGGCTTCGCCAAGGCCGGCGTCTTCACGTTCATTGAGATGTACATCACGCTGGCTTTCGGCTTCGACACCACCGTGAAGTCCGGGCTGGCCCGCGCCGCCGCCAATTGCTCCGGCAGCAGGTCCCGCGCCACGTCGGCGTCGCCCCGCTGCAGCAGCAGGAACTGCACCGAGGGGTCGGCCACGTGCCGGATGATGATCCGCTTCAGTTTGCCCGCCAGCGGATGCGACGGGTTGGCGTCCAGCATCACCAGCTCGCTCGCCCGCGCGCTCCGTAGCACCCAGGGGCCGGAGCCCGCGCTGTTGGCCTTCAACCAGGCGTTGCCAAGATCGGCTCCCTCGGCGTGCGACAGCACGACCTTCTTCTCGACCACCCCGCCCACCGCCGCCGACAGGCAATACAGCAGGAACGTCGGCGCCTGCCGCTCCGCAATATCGATCACCAGCGTCCGCGCATCGGCGGCCCGGATGCGCTCTGCCACATTGTCCTTGTTGAAACCGAACTGCGCGATGATGAAGCCCGGCGCCTTGTTCAGGATCACCGCCCGCTGCAGGCTGAACGCCGCATCCTCCGCCGTCACCTGCGCGCCGCTGGCAAACGTCCTGTCCCCGCGCATCCGAAAGGTCCAGGTTCGCCCATCCGGGCTCGCCGACCAGCTCTCCGCCAGCATCGGCTCGATCCGCGTCGGGTCCGCCTCCCCGGGCGTGACCAGCTTCTCATACACGTTGCCGCTGATCTCGTTGCCGGAGTACTCGAACGCCTCCTGCGGATCGAGGCTGATGATGTCATCGATCCGCTTGGCCATCACGATGGCGTCCCGCGGCGTATCCGCAAACGCCCGCCCCCACAGCAGCGGCGTGGCCGCGGCAGCCCCAAGCAGCATCCGGCGATCGATCATGGCACCCTCCGAGGACGCGGCCAGAGTAGCGGCCAGAGAAAGCGGTCAGAGAAGCAGCCCTACTCCGCCTCGTCCAGGAAGAACTGATCCGCCTCCTCGTCGTACGAATACAGCTCAGCATACCGCCCCCAGGAGATCACCGCCGACAGCGTCTCGTCGGCATAGTCCGGGGACATCGTGTCCTCCAGCTCGTCGCGGAACCGCACCGCCGCGGCGCGATGCGCCGGGCGCTCGTCCAGCACCCGGCGTATCTGGGCGGCCAGCGGCACGTTGGCGCGCAGCGCCGCGCCGAATATCGCCTTGCGCGCGTCCGTGTCCGCCTCTACGAAGCTGCGGCCCCGGTCCGTCAGCCGCAGGTCGCCTTCCTCCAACACACCCAGCCCCAGCAGCTGCAGCCCCTCGCCCATCGGCAGCAGGTCGTCCAGCTCCAGCTGCAAGGCGCCGGCCAGCGCCGGCAGGTCCGCCCGGCCGCTATAGGGCGGTGCCGACAAGGTTTCCGCCAGCCCGGCCAGCAGGTTGGTGGACACGCGATGCAGGCGCAGCGCCAGGGTCGCCGCCGCGGGGGCCGCCGTGCGTGGCGTCGCGGCGCGCCGGGTCATCAGCGCATAGATGTCGTCCACCATCTGCCGGAACGCCGGGTCGTGCCTGTTGCGCGGATGCGCGAACGGCACTGCCAGCTCGTTCGCCACCCGGCCGGGATTGCTGCTGAACACCAGGATGCGGTCGCACATCAGCACCGCTTCCTCGATGTTGTGCGTCACCATCAGCATCGATTTGATCGGCAGCTTGCCCTCGCTCCATAAATCGATCAGGTCGGTGCGCAAGGTCTCCGCCGTCAGCACGTCGAGCGCGCTGAACGGTTCGTCCATCAGCAGCAGGTCGGGATGCACCACCAGCGCCCGCGCCAGCCCAACCCGCTGCCGCATCCCGCCGCTCAGCTCCTTCGGATACGCGCTCTCGTAGCCGCCGAGCCCGATCAGGTCGATCGCCGCCTCCGCCCGGCTCTCCCGCTCCGCCCGCGCCACGCCCTGCGCCTCGAGGCCGAGCTCCACGTTCTCCTGCACTGTCAGCCACGGGAACAGGGCGAAGCTCTGGAACACCATGGCCACCCCCGCCGCCGGGCCATGCAGCGCCTGTCCCCGCCACACCACTTCGCCCGCCGTCGGCGCAAGCAGCCCCGCGATGATCCGCAGCAAGGTGGACTTGCCCGAGCCCGAGCGCCCGAGCAGCCCCACGATCTCCGCCGGCTTCAGCGCAAGCTCCACGTTGTCCAGCACCACAAGGTCGGCGCTGCTGTCCTTGTGGTAGGACTGGCGCACCGCACGCACCTGCAGCAGCAGCCCCGCCGCGACGTCCTTGGCCGCGATACCCTGGTCCATATGCGCCATCCTTATCCGAGCGTCAGCCGCCGCGTCGCATAGCCATACAGGGGTCGCCACAGCAGCCGGTTGAACGCCACCACGAAGGCGGACATCATCGCCACGCCCAACACCACCTTCGCGGTCGCGCCTTCGGCCGTCGCCTGCGAAATATAGGCGCCGAGCCCATGCGCCACCAGCTTGGTGTCGCCCCAGCTTGCCGCCTCCGACACGATCGCCGCGTTCCAGGACCCGCCCGACGCCGTGATCGCGCCGGTGATGTAGTAAGGGAACACCCCCGGCAGGATCACCCGCCGCCACCACAGCCAGCCGCCGACGCGCAGGTTGCGCGCCGCCTCCTGCAGGTCCCCCGGAAACGCGCTGGCGCCCGCGATCACGTTGAACAGGATGTACCACTGCGTGCCCAGGATCATCAGCGGCGTCAGCCAGATGTCCGGATTGCCGGCGAACCGCACGATCAGCACCACGAAGATCGGAAAGAACAGGTTGGCCGGGAATGCCGCCAGGAACTGCGCCAACGGCTGCGCCCGCCGCCCCCATTTCGGCCGCAAGCCCAGCCAAACCCCGATCGGCACCCAGATCGCGGTCGCCAGCATCATGAGCAGGACGACCCGCACCAGGGTCAGCAGCCCGAGCCAGCCGGTCTCCAGCAAGTCCTGCCAGCTCAGCGATGCCGACGCGAACACCACGATCTGCCAGACCGCGACCGCCACCGCGAGGGCCAGCGCCGCCAGGAATACCGCGTCCGCCAGCCGCGAGGGCGTGCGCTCCACCACGGGCCGCGCCCGCCGCGCCACGGACATGCGCAAGCCGCCGAACGCGTTGAACGCCGCCGCGGCCACCCCCGAAGCCGCCCGCAGCAGCCGCGTGCGCCGCAGCAGCTTCAGCACCCAGGGATCCTCCGCCTCCTCCGACGCCGTCAGCTCGAACCGGAACTTGGCCGACCACGCCACCAGCGGCCGGAACAGCAGCTGGTCATAGGCGAGGATGACGATCAGCATCGTCAGGATCGCGTAGAGCACCGCCGGGATGCTGCGCTGCTCAAGCGCGAGCGCCACATAGCTGCCGATGCCCGGCAGCTTCCACGTCGTGTCCCCCACGCTGATCGCCTCGCTCGCCACCACGAAGAACCAGCCGCCCGACATGCTCATCATGGTGTTCCACACCAACCCCGGCATGGCGAACGGCACCTCGAGCCGCCAGAACCGCTGCCAGGCCGACAAGCCCAGGCTCCGCGTTGCCTCGTCCAGGTCCGCCGGCACCGTCTTCAGCGCCTGATACAGGCTGAAAGCCATGTTCCAGGCCTGGCTGGTGAAGATGGCAAAGATCGCCGCCAGCTCCGCGCCCAGCACGCGGCCGGGGAACAGGCCCATGAAGAACACCACCGTGAACGTCAGGAACCCGAGGATTGGCACGGACTGCAGGATGTCCAGCACCGGCACCAGGATCAGCCCGGCCCGCCGGCTCTTGGCCGCCCAGGTCGCATAGGTCAGCGTGAACAGCAGCGAGCAGATCAGGGCCGCGAACATCCGCAACGTCGTCCGCACCGCGTAGCCCGGCAACTCCCACGGGTCGAGGCTGATGGCCGTCGCCTCCGCCGCATCCAGCGGCGCAAACGTGCCCCGCGCCACCCCCGCCACATAGATCAGCGCGCCCAGGATGCACGCGCCGGCGACGAGGTCGAACAGGTTGGGCAGGCGGCGTTGCGACGCAAACGCGGGAAAGCTGGTTTCTGACATTCAAGGCTCTTACCCCGTCCGCCCCACACTGTCAGCCTCACACTGTCAGCCCTGGTCCGGGGGCTAAGCCCCCGTGCTGCCGAAGCCCGCCTCGCCCCGCACGGTGCCCTCGAGCGCCTCCACGGGCGCCCACACCGCCCGCAGCACCGGGGCCAGCACCGCCTGCGCGATCCGCATGCCCCGCTCGATCGTGAACGGCGCCACCCCGGCATTCATGACGATCACCTGCAGTTCGCCCCGGTAATCCTCGTCGATGGTGCCCGGGCTGTTCGGCAGCACGATCCCGTGCCGCAACGCCAGCCCCGACCGCGGCCTGATCTGCAGCTCATGACCCGGCGGCAACCCGATCGCCAGCCCCGTCGGCACCAGCACCCGCCCGCCCGGCGGGAGTACCACCGGCCCATCCACCGCCGCCAGCAAATCCATCCCCGCCGCCCCCGCCGACGCATAGGCGGGCAAGGGCAAGTCCATCCCATGCGGCAGCCGCCGCACCTGGATCGCGATCAAACCAGCGCTCCGGCGATCCGCTCCGCCAGCCGCGCCGCCACCGCCGTTTTGGCCATGCGCGGCCAGGGTTCCGCGCCCTCGGCCGTCACCAAATGGACCTCGTTGGCCCCCCCGCCCATGATGCCGGTCTCCGGCCGCACATCGTTGGCCACGATCCAGTCGCAGCCCTTCCGCTCCCGCTTGGCCACTGCATAGTCCACCACCCGGTCCGTCTCCGCGGCGAACCCCACCACCAGCCGGGGCCGCCCGGGCCCCGGCTGCGACAGCCGGGCCAGGATATCCGGGTTGGGCACCAGGGTCAGCGCCGGCCCGGCCCCGGCGACCTTCTTGATCTTCGACGCCGACGCCTCCGCGACCCGCCAATCCGCGACCGCCGCCGCGCACACCGCGACATCGGCCGGCAAAGCCGCCTCGCACGCCGCCAGCATCTCCGCCGCGGTCTCGACATGCCGCATCTCGACCCCGGCCGGGTCGGCCAGCCGCACGGGACCGCTGATCAAGGTCACGCGCGCGCCCAACCCCGCCAGCGCCGCCGCGATCGCATGCCCCTGCTGCCCGCTGCTGCGGTTGGCGATGTAGCGGACCGGGTCGATCGGCTCATGCGTCGGCCCGCTGGTCACCAAGGCATGCCGGCCTGCGAGCGGACCGTGCCCGCCTGGATCGTGCCCGCCTGCCAGCAGCGCCTCGACCGCCGCCATGATCGCCGCGGGCTCCGCCAGGCGGCCGAACCCCCATTCGTTGCAGGCCATGGCGCCCTCGTCCGGCCCGATTACCCGCACGCCCCGGCCGCGCAGCAGCGCCATGTTCGCCACCGTGGCCGCGTGCCCCCACATCCGCACGTTCATCGCCGGCGCCACCAGCACCGGCTTGTCCGTCGCCAGCAGCACCGTGCTGGCCAGGTCGTCCGCAAGACCGGCCGCCATCTTGGCCAGCATGTTCGCACTCGCCGGCGCCACCACCACCAGGTCCGCCGCACGGCTCAGCTGGATGTGCCCTATCTCGCTCTCGTCGGTGAGCGACCACAGCTCGGAATACACCCGCTCCTCCGTCAGCGCCTGCAGGCTCAGCGGCGTCACGAAGCGCGCGCCCCCCGCCGTCAGCACCGCAGACACCGCAATTCCCGCACGCCGCAGCAGCCGCACCAGCTCCAGCGCCTTGTAGGCCGCGATCCCGCCACTGACGATCAGCAGGAGCCGCCGGCTCAAAGCCGCCATCCCGTGTGGATGGCCGCGATCCCCCCGGTCAGGTTGCGGAACCGCACCCGGGACAGCCCGGCCGCCTGCATCATCCCCGCCAGGGCGTCTTGGTCCGGGAAGGTTCGGATGCTTTCGGCCAGGTACGTGTAGCTCTCGGCATCCCCCGCCACCATCTGCCCCAGCCGCGGCAGCACCTTGAACGACCAGGCATCGTAAGCCCCGGCCAGCGCCGCCACCTGCATCCGCGAAAACTCCAGGCAATGGAACTGCCCCCCCGGACGCAGCACCCGCCATGCCTCCCGCAGCACGGCTGCCTTGTCGGTGCAGTTGCGCAGCCCGAAGGCGATGCTGACCCGGTCCACGCAACCATCCGGCAGCGGCAAGGCCTCCGCGTCCGCCACCAGCAGCCGCACCCCCTCCACCTGCCGCCCACGCGCCACGCCCAGCATGGCCGCATTGATGTCGGAAAGCAGGACCGGCCCGCCCCCCCGCTTGCGCCAGCCAAAGGCGATATCGCCGGTTCCGCCAGCCAGATCCAGCAGGGTCCGGCCCGGCCGTGGATCGAGCCCAATGACAAGCTCCCGCTTCCACGCCCGATGCACGCCGAGCGACATCAGGTCGTTCATCAGGTCGTAGCGCGGCGCCACGCTGTCGAACACCGCTCGCACCATCGGCTTCTTGGCCGCCGTCGGCACCTGCCGATAACCGAAATCCGTCTCGGGATTGCTGCTCATCCTGCCAGCCTATAGCCTCTTTCGGCCTCATGCCGGAACTCCCCGAAGTCGAGACCGTGATGCGCGGCCTGGCCGCCCGGCTGCAAGGCCGTGTGATCCGCCGCGCCGAGGTCCGCCGCGCCGACCTCCGCTGGTCCTTCCCGCAAGGCCTGGCCGCCCGGCTGACCGGCGCCCGCGTGCTGGGCTTCCGCCGCAGGGCCAAATACATCCTCATGCGCCTCGATGGTGGCGACAGCGTCCTGCTCCACCTCGGCATGTCCGGCCGGATGCTGATCCGCCTGCGCGGCGCCAACGACCCGATGCCGCACGAGCATGTCGCCCTCACCACCGACGACGGCTGGGAAGTCGGCTTCGTCGACCCCCGCCGCTTCGGCTCGATCGACCTCGTGCCCACCGCGGACGAGGACGGGCACCGCCTGCTCGCCGGCCTCGGTCCCGAACCGCTTGACCGCGCCTTCACGGCAAAGGTGCTCGCCGCCGCCCTCGCCGGCCGCCGCACGCCGATCAAGGCCGCGCTGCTGGACCAACGCATCGTCGCCGGGCTGGGCAACATCTACGTCTGCGAGGCGCTCTACCGCGCCGGCATCGCTCCCAGCCGCCTCGCCGGCGAGACCCCCACCCGCCGCCTCGTCCCCGAGATCAAGGCAACCCTGCTCGAAGCCATCGAGGCCGGCGGCTCCAGCCTGCGCGACTACGTCCAGCCCGACGGGGAATTGGGATACTTCCAGCACGCCTGGCGCGTCTACGGCCGGGAAGGCGAGCCCTGCCGCAAGTGCCCGGGGCCGCCCATTTGCACCGGCGTCGCTCGCCTAGTGCAGTCCGGCCGCAGCACCTTCTATTGCCCCCGCCTGCAAGCCTAGCTAAACCGCGGCAACTCACCCGCGAGGCCCCATGCCCGAGATGATTTTGGTCGAGACCCACGCGGCCGTGGGCCTGATCCGCCTGAACCGCCCCCAGGCCCTCAACGCCCTCTGCGATCAACTCATGCAGGAACTCGGCCATCAGCTCCTCGCCTTCGACGCCGACCCGGCAATCGGCGCCGTCGTGGTCACCGGCTCCGAGAAGGCCTTTGCCGCCGGCGCTGACATCAAGGAGATGAAGGACCGCTCCTACCCGGACGTCTTCCTCAACGACTTCATCGCAGCCCATTGGGAAACTGTCCTGCGGGTCAAGAAGCCCGTCATCGCCGCCGTCGCCGGCTTCGCCCTCGGCGGCGGCTGCGAACTGGCCATGATGTGCGACTTCATCCTTGCCGCCGACACCGCCCGCTTCGGCCAGCCCGAAATCAACCTCGGCGTCATGCCCGGCGCCGGCGGCACCCAGCGCATGACCCGCGCCATCGGCAAATCCAAGGCCATGGACCTGTGCCTGACCGGCCGCATGATGGACGCTGCCGAGGCCGAACGCTGCAACCTAGTCAGCCGCGTCGTGCCCGCCGCGGACCTGGTGGACGAAACCCTCAAGGTTGCTGCCAAGATCGCCGCCCAGTCCCCCGTGGCCGCTGCAATGACCAAGCGCGCCATCAACGTGGCCTTCGAAACCACCCTGACCGAGGGCGTACGGGCCGAACGCGCACTGTTCCTATCCTTGTTCGGCACCCCCCATCAGCGCGAGGGAATGGCCGCCTTCGCCGAAAAGCGCAAAGCCGACTTCACGCGCCATTTGACGGCCCCCTCTGGCCTTGACACCCCGCCAACGCCTCCATAAAACGGCGCTCTTCGGCACGGCATCGTGCTTACCTCCCGCTTAGTAGCCTCAACCAATCGAGACCTCATGGCAAACACCGCATCGGCGCGCAAACGCATCCGTCAGACCGTGAAGCGAACCTTGCGGAACCAGGCCCGCAAGTCTCGCATGCGCACGTTCGTCAAGAAGGTCGAGGTCGCCTGCGCGTCCGGCGACAAGGCCGCCGCCGCCGAGGCGCTCCGCTTGGCGCAGCCGGAGATGCAGCGCGCCGCGGGGAAAGGTGTCATCCACGCCAACACCGTTGCCCGCAAGCTCTCGCGCCTCTCGGCCCGCATCAAGGCGCTCGCTTCCGCCTGATTGCCTATTGCGGCCTGGCACGAACAGTATTAATCTTGAACTTAGTCGAAGGCGGACAGTCATACCTGTTCGCCTTTGTTGTTTGTTTTACCTTGTTGCATGTCCTTGCGTATTTTGATTGCGATTCGGACTCCCCTGACTTATCACTGCCCTGACAGCTTGCCGCGCGATGGCTGCCCGTTAAGACCCAACATGGCGGATGAGAAGGCAACCCTGGTGACCAAGACGACTACCCGCCCGGATCATCAGTTTCAGCCGGAGTCCGTCGCCGCCAACGTGTCAGATCCCAACGAGCAGCTCGCCGCGCAATGGGCCCGCATCCGCGGCCGGCTGCAAAAGGAGGTGGGCGAGGTCGAATATCGCAGCTGGCTGCGCAACATGGCCTTGGTGGGCGTGGACGGCGACGAGGTCACCATCCACCTGCCCTCCGGCTTCCTCCGCGACTACGTCCGCAGCCACTATGCCGACAGGATAAACGCCCTCTGGCAGTCCGAAAACGGCGGCATCCGCCGTGTGGACATCCGCGTCGGCGCCGGCGTCGCCCTCATCCCCACCAACACCCAATCTGCCCCGCCCGGGAGTGCGGAGGAGCGGCCAGACCCCCGGCCCGAGATCGCCGCCCCGCTCGACCAGCGCTTCGCCTTCGACAGCTTCATCGTCGGCAAACCGAACGAGTTCGCCTATGCCTGCGCCCGCCGCGTCGCCGAGCGGCCCTCCAGCCCCGGCTTCAACCCCTTGTTCCTCTACGGCGGCGTCGGCCTGGGCAAGACCCACCTCATGCACGCCATCGGCCTCGAGCTGGCCCGGCGCGAAGGCGACGCCATCCAGGTCAAATACATGTCGGCCGAGAAGTTCATGTACCGCTTCATCGCCGCCATCCGCAGCCAGTCCACCATGGAGTTCAAGGAACAGCTCCGCGGCGTGGACGTACTGATGGTGGACGATCTACAATTCCTGATCGGCAAGGACAACACCCAGGAAGAGTTTTTCCACACCTTCAATGCCCTGGTCGACGCCGGCAAGCAGATCGTCGTCTCCGCCGACAAGTCGCCCTCCGACCTCTCGGGCCTGGAGGACCGCCTGCGCACCCGCCTCGGCTGCGGCATGGTCGCCGACCTGCACGCCACCACCTTCGAGCTGCGCATCTCCATCCTCGACGCCAAGGCCGCCGCCTCCGGCGTCGCCGTGCCGGCCAAGGTCCTGGAGTTCCTGGCCCATAAGATCACCAGCAACGTCCGCGAGTTGGAGGGCAGCCTCAACCGGCTGGTCGCCCACGCCCATCTGTTTGGCCGGCCCATCACCCTGGAAAGCGCGCAGGAGGTTTTGCACGACATCCTAAAGGCGCATGACCGCCGGGTCACGATCGAGGAGATCCAGCGCAAGGTCGCCGAGCACTGGAGCATCCGCCTCACCGACATGACCTCGGCCCGCCGGGCCCGCGCCGTCGCCCGGCCGCGCCAGGTCGCCATGTTCCTGGCCAAGCAGCTCACCAGCCGCTCCCTGCCCGAGATCGGCCGCAAGTTCGGCAACCGCGACCACACCACGGTCATGCACGCCGTCAGCCGCGTCACCGAGCTCATGGAGCAGGACACCGAGTTCCAGGAGCGCGTCGAGCTGCTGCGGCGCATGCTGGAGAGCTGACCCCCCGCTTCCCGCAGCAAAGCCGGCGGCAGCGCGTTTGCCACTCGGCGTGCTTGGGCTACACTTCCCGCCCGGGGACGGCCGAGTCGGCGCCCCAACAGGAACGGACACATGAAGTTCAAGGCCGACCGCGCCACGCTGCTAAAGGCGCTGGCCCACATTCAAAGCGTCGCGGAAAAGCGCAACACCATCCCAATCCTGGCCAATGCCAAGATCGAAGTCGCGGGCGGCAAGCTGAGCTTCACCGCCACCGACATGGAGATCGCGGTCGTCGAGGAGGTCCCGGCCAGCACCTCGCGCGACGGCGCCACCACCGCCCCGGCTGCGACCCTGTACGAGATCGTCCGCAAGCTGCCGGAGGGCGCCGAGCTTGAGTTGGAAGTGGCCGGCGAGGGCAACCAGCTCAAGCTCCGCGCCGGGCGGTATGCCACCAGCCTCGTCACCCTCCCGACCGACGACTTCCCCAGCATGACGGCGGGCCAGTTGCCGCACCGCTTCAAGCTCAGCGGCCTCGACCTCCGCGGCCTCATCGACCGAACCCGCTTCGCGATCAGCACCGAAGAGACCCGCTACTACCTCAACGGGATCTACTTCCACGCCGCCGAAGGCGCCGTGGGCCCCGTCCTGCGCGCCGTCGCCACCGACGGCCACCGCCTCGCCCGGGTCGAGATGCCGGTCCCCGACGGCGCCACCGGCATGCCCGGCGTCATCATCCCGCGCAAAACTATCGCCGAGCTTCGCAAGCTGCTCGACGAGGAAAGCGGCGAAGTCGAGATCGGTCTGTCCGACACCCGCATCCAGTTCAAGGCCGGCAGCGTCACCCTGACCAGCAAGCTGATCGACGGCACCTTTCCAGAATACGAGCGCGTCATCCCGCGCGACAACGACAAGGTGCTGCGCGTGGGCAAGAAGGACTTCTCGGACGCCGTCGCCCGCGTCGCCGCCATCAGCAGCGAGCGCTCCCGCCCGGTAAAGATGTCCCTGGCCCAGGACCTGCTCACCCTATCGGCCGCCAGCCCCGAACAGGGCACCGCCTCGGAGGAGCTGGACGCCGACCGCGTGAAATACGGCTCGACCCCGCTGGAGATCGGCTTCCAGGCCCGCTATCTGAACGACATCACCGACCAGATCGAGAACCAGGTCGAGTTCCACTTCTCCGACGGCGGCGCCCCCACCATCGTCCGCGACGCCGACAACAGCAGCGCGCTCTACGTGCTGATGCCCATGCGCGTTTGATCCCACCCGCCGGCGAGAGGGCAGTCCGCAAGCACGACGTCCCGTCCCGAAAGACAGCAGTGCTGCGCCTCACTCGCCTCAAGCTCACCGACTTCCGCAACTACCCCGCCCTGACCTGGCGACCGGCCGCCCGGGTTTCGGTCATCACCGGCCCCAATGGCTCCGGCAAGACCAACCTGCTCGAAGCCGTCTCCCTCCTGGTGCCGGGGCGCGGCCTACGCCAGGCCCGCATCGCCGAGTTCGCCCGCCAAACCCCGTCCGGCCCCCGCCCATGGGGCGTCGTCGGCAACCTGGCCCGCAACGGCGCCGACACCGAGATCGGCACGGGAACGCCCCCCGACGGCCCCGCCGACCGTCCCAGCGACCGCCGCGTATTCCGCCTCGACGGCGCCCCGCCGCGCAGCCAGGCTGACATTGCCGCCGTCGCCGCCGCCGTCTGGCTCACCCCGCAGATGGACCGCTTGTTCCAGGAAGCCGCCTCCGGCCGCCGCCGCTTCCTCGATCGCCTCGTCTGGGCGCTCGAGCCCGGCCACGCCCGCGAAGTCTCCGCCTACGAAACCGCCATGGCCAGCCGCAGCCGGCTGCTCGCCATGGGAACCGCCGACGCCGCCTGGCTCGCCGGCGTGGAGGACAGCATGGCCCGGCATGCCATCGCCGTCGCCGCCGCCCGCGCCGGCCTGGTCGCGAGCCTCAACGCCGCCCTGGCCAGCGGCGCCGCCGGCGGTTTCCCCATCGCCCGCCTGGATCTGCTCGACCCGATCGCCGCCCGCCTGGCCGAGCAACCGGCCCTGGCCGTGGAGGATTGGCTCCGGGACGCCCTCGCCGGGTCCCGCGAGGCAGACGCCGCCGGCCCGACCGCGCACGGGGCCCACCGCGCCGACATGCTGCTGGCCGACGCCGCCACGGGGCGTCCCGCCGCCCTGGCCAGCACGGGCCAGCAGAAGGCGTTGCTGATCGGCGTCGTGCTGGGCCACGCCGCCCTGATTGCCGGCGCGCGCGGCTTCGCGCCGCTGCTGCTGCTCGACGAGCCCGCCGTCCATCTCGATCCCGCCCGCCGCGCCGCCCTCTGGACCGCGCTCGGCGGCCTCTCGGCCCAGGTCATGCTGACCGGCACCGACGCGGAACCGTTCCGCACCCTGGCCGGTGCCGCCGAGTTCCTGAAAACGGGCGGCGAGGCGCTCCACCCCGACCTGGCATTCCCCCCAGCCCCTGTCCTTTCGCCGTGGGGCGGCCTATAGTAGGCCCATTCAAACCATCCCGAGGTAACCTGCCGGCATGTCCGAGGCCGTCCCGAGTCCTGAGCCAGAACCCGTCCCGCCCGCAGCGGAACCCGACGCCTACGATGCCGCTTCGATTTCGGTCCTGAAGGGCCTGGAGGCCGTCCGCAAGCGCCCCGGCATGTATATCGGCGACACCGATGACGGCTCGGGCCTGCACCACATGGCGTTCGAAATCATCGACAACGCCGTGGACGAGGCCCAAGCCGGGTTCGCCGCCCATTGCACCCTCACCCTCAACGGCGACGGCAGCGTCACCGTGCGCGATGACGGCCGCGGCATCCCCACCGACATCCATCTCGAGGAAGGCGTCAGCGCCGCCGAGGTCGTGCTCACCCGTCTGCATGCCGGCGGCAAGTTCAACCAAAACAGCTACAAGGTCTCCGGCGGCCTGCACGGCGTCGGCGCCGCCGTCGTCAACGCGCTGTCCGAATGGATGGAGGTCCGCATCTGGCGCAACGGCCTCGAACATTTCATCCGCTTCGAGCACGGCGACACCACCGAACCGCTCCGAGTCGTCGGCCCCTCCACCAAGCCCGGCGGCACCGAGGTCGTCTTCAAGCCCAGCTCCGGCACCTTCACCAAAACCGAGTTCGACTACGCCATCCTGGAACGCCGCTTACGCGAGCTCGCCTTCCTCAACTCCGGCCTCGCCATCGTGCTGCGCGACGAGCGCCACGCGCCGGCCCAGGAAACCCAGTTCCGCTACGACGGCGGCCTCGTCGCCTTCGTGCAATGGCTCGACCGCAGCAAAACCCCCGTCGTGGCCGAACCAATTTCCGTCACCACCGAGGAAAGCCAGGTCGGCATCCGCGTCGAATTCGCCGTGAGCTGGAACGATAGCTTCCACGAGACGATGCTCTGCTTCACCAACAACATTCCGCAGCGCGACGGCGGCACCCACCTGGCCGGCTTCCGCCAGGCGCTCACCCGCATCGTCACCAAATACGCCGAGGGCATGGGCAAGAAGGACAACCTGGCCCTGGTCGGCGAAGATATGCGCGAGGGCATGACCGCGGTGCTCTCGGTCAAGGTGCCGGACCCCAAGTTCAGCAGCCAGACCAAGGACAAGCTGGTCAGCTCCGAGGTGCAGCCCGTCGTGCAGGCCGCGGTCGCCGACACTATCTCGCACTGGTTCGAGACCCATCCCAAAGAGGCGAAATCCATCATTCAGAAGGTGATGGACGCCGCCTCCGCCCGCGAGGCCGCCCGCAAGGCCCGCGAGCTGACCCGGCGCAAAGGCGTGCTCGACGTCAGCACGCTGCCGGGCAAGCTCGCCGATTGCCAGGAGCGCGATCCCAGCAAGTGCGAGATCTTCATCGTCGAGGGCGACAGCGCCGGCGGCTCGGCCAAGCAAGGCCGCGACCGCAAGTTCCAGGCGATTCTGCCGCTCAAAGGCAAGATCCTGAACGTCGAGCGCGCCCGCTTCGACCGCATGCTGGGCAGCGCGGAGATCGGCACCCTGATCACCGCGCTCGGTACCGGCATCGGCCGTGGCGAGCCCGAACAGGGCGGATTCGACATCCGCAAGCTGCGTTACCACCGCATCAACATCATGACCGACGCCGATGTTGACGGCAGCCATATCCGCACGCTCCTGCTGACCTTCTTCTTCCGCCAGATGCCCGAGCTGATCGAGCGCGGCCATCTCTACATTGCCCAGCCCCCGCTCTACCGCGCCAAGCGCGGCAACGACGAGCGCTACCTCAAGAACGACGAGGCGCTGGAAAACTTCCTGCTCGACAAGGCCCTGGCCGAAGCCCGCATCGCCTATGCCGACGGCCGCACGTTCCAGGGCGACGACATGCGCGGCGAGCTAACCTGGCTGCGCGAGGCCGCCGCCAAGGTGCGCGGCCTCGCCGCATCGGTTCCCACCTGGCTGCTCGAACAGGCCGCCATCGCGGGCGCGCTGGTCCCCGACCCGGCCCAGGCCACCTCCCGCACCGGCGAGCTCGTCCACCGGCTGAACGCCGCCTCGCTTCGGACTGAGCGCACCTGGCTCTCCCACGCCGACGACCGTGGCCTCCACTTCGCCCGCACGGTCCGCGGCGTGGCCGAGCGCTACACCTTGGATGCCGGCGCGCTCCGCAGCAGCGAGGCCCGCTGGCTTGCCGACCGCACCGAGGCTTTGGCAAGCCGCTTCCGGAAGCCGGCCGCCCTGGCGCTGGACAAGACGGAGACCCAAGTCGCCGGCCCCGCGACGGCGTTCGACCGCATCCTCACGCAAGGCCGCAAGGGCCTCGCCATCCAGCGCTTCAAGGGCCTGGGCGAGATGAACCCGGACCAGCTATGGAAAACGACCCTGGATCCCGAGATCCGTACACTCCTGCAAGTCCGCATAGGCGATGTGGAAGAGGCCGCGCAGGTATTCTCGACCCTAATGGGCGACGTCGTCGAACCCAGACGCGACTTCATCGTCGGCAATGCGCTTAAGGTGGCAAACCTGGATGTGTGATGTCGGTTGTAGGCTGCCAGATTGCCTCCCCCTGTGGCAGTTCGGGCTCACCCAATCCAACCCAAGCCGTCGAAGACAAAAGCGCTGAACAGCCCTGGGGTATCCACCCGGACCAGTCCAGGTCGCGACGCTTGCGCCTAAAGGCTATGTTGAGTGTCCTAGCTCACCCTGCCAGCCGTCGCATCATTACCATATGGTCTCCGGTATCAGCTGGCGGAGGCGACTTTTCATCGATCACGGGCAGCACTCCCCCGGCGGAGACGCTTACGTTCCAGTAGTCCTTAAACCACTGCGCTTTTTCGAGGATGCGTCCTTGGTGGGAGCTTAGTCGATTATGGATTAAATGAACGATGCGGGCTGCAGGCCTGTCGAGTATGACCATGCCGGAATGGCTGGGAAATGGTCGATAGTCGCGAAACATGCTCAAATAGGTCGACGAAGAGCCTGTCATTGGTGGATGCAAGTAGTCCCGTTTCAACGAGACCATACTCTTTTGCATCGCTCACGGCTTCTGACGAAAGTAGTGTTCTCGGGTATTCAGCCCGGGTCTCCATGATGACTGCCTTATTAACCGCTTTACCGTAGACGAATCCGTCGCTGTGGTGGGCACCGCCCGCCGCAAGACCACCCCGAACGAGAACGTCTCGCTGAAGAAGGTTGACCGTCAGAGTCGATATCGAGACGATAAGCTCATAGAGCCCTCGCGGAGTGCGATCGACTGAGGCGATCAGACAGTCTGAGAAGTAGCTCAGCCGCATCCTGGTGTGCGGATTTTCACAGAGAGTGTCTTTCACAAGATGCAAGATCTCCAGGATAAAGCTTTGCTTCGCTGGATCAGAGTCCGCTTCGTCGACAGCTGCCTTAAACCCTAGCAGGTCGAGAAAGGCAACGTAAGACTGGCGATAATCATCCCGTATATTTATCGACACTTTGATGTCCTCGGTTTATTTCGGACCTAAGCCGCCCTGGCTACTAGCGCACAGACTCAGCATGTTAGCCCGGAGGCCCTGGACAGATATTCCGTCAGCCTACAATTTTCCCATGCGCCGTCCATTCATGCGCAAACAGGCCTACCCACTCGCCCTGCCTCAGGGCGCGCTGGCCGTCGCGTGGAACCCTTGCTCCTCCTCTGGTTCCGCCAAGTCCTCCCGGATCAAGCGGACGACAGCGCCCGGCGGGCCCCGCCGGCACGCGCGCAGCAGCTCCTCGACCGCCGGTGTGTCACCATAGACCAGCGCCTCCACCGTGCCGTCGCCCCGGTTCCGCACCCATCCGGACACGCCCAGCGCCGCCGCGGTCCGCACCATCCAGAAGCGGTAACCCACCCCCTGCACATGCCCCGCGATCCGCAGCCGCTTGGCGGTCATGGCGCCCGGCACAGCCCGATGAAGCGGCCAGCCAAGGCGATATCCGCCGCGACATGCGCCCGGCGCCGGACCGCCTCGGCATCCTCGCCCCATTGCTCGGCCTGGAACAACTCGTCCAGATGCGCCAGGGCATGCGCCCGCTCCGCATCGAGCGCTCCGTCGGCCAGCGCCAAACCCAGTGTCGCGCTGCCCAGGGCAGGGATCGCCAACCCAAGGGCGGCCAGCACCGGCGGGCTACGGGCCAGGATGGTCCGCTGCACCGCCGCCAGCGCCGCCGGCTCCTGCGGCAAATGGATCACGCCCGCGGTGGGCTGCAGGCGAGCGCCATGGGCCGCTTCCAGCCAATCCAGCCAGGGCTGCCACTCCCGCGCCTGCCGCACGACCAGCGGCAGTGGATGCTCGGCGCGGTAGCACAGCAAATCGGTCTCGGCGTAGCGCGCCAGCGCCTCGGCCACCGGGGCAGGCTGGGGCGCGATGCGGTCCTGCGCGGTGCCGGCTAGCCGGGTCAGCGGCAGGTCGTCCATCGTCATGTCGCCGCCATGGGCGCCGCCCGCCGCCTGCCATTCCGCGGCGATCGCTTCGGCCAGGGCGGCGCCCGCCACGGCCAGCGGCGGGCCGCCGGGGATGCGCATCGGCTTGCCGTCGAGCAGGATCGCGAACCCGTCCGGCCCGGGCGCCGCCACGGCCTCGCGCCAAAACCGCTTCACCGCAGCAGGCTTCGCAACAGGTCGCCCGGCCGCACGCCCCGGCTTGGGTCCGCGGCCGCCGGCGACGGCCCGGCGCGGCCATCCCGTGCCGCAGCCAGCGCCGGCCCGCACGTATCCGCCGCGGGCGCGCCGAGCAGAACCCCCACCCGGCCCGGCGACAGCGCGCCAGGGTCCAGCGCCGGCTTCGGCGCCTGGAAGGTCCCGCCCACCCGCAGCGGCACCGAAATCGTCGCGCCCACGCGCAGCTGCGGCCGCAAGTGCAGGTCCAGCGTCTCGTCGGCCAGGTTCAGTCCGCCCTCGCCCTCCAGTTTCAGCCGGGTCGAGTCCAAGGCCAGCGCCCGCAGCCGGGCCTGGCCCCGCATTGCATCGGCGCGCAGGGCTAGGCAGCGAACCCGGCTGCGCCCGCCGGGCTCCACCGGCAGGTTGGCCGCACGCAACGCCTCGCCGAGCAGCTCGGCCAGCCACCGGTTCTCGATTTCGCCATCCACCATCGCCAGGCCCAGATGGCCCTCGAGAGTCGCGGCCCAGGCGCGCAAGGTGTCGCCCTGTCCGCGCAACTGCACGTCCAGGTCGATTGTCCCCGTGGTGCCCTCGGGCGCCCCCAACACGGCCAGGGCCGGCCCGGCTGCCAAGCCGGGCGCGCGGGCCATGATCGCAAGCGTCGGCGGAACCGCGGCGGCGTCAGCCAGGATTTGCGCCTGCACCGGCCCGCCCGGACTCTGCAGGCTCAGCGGATCCAGCCGTAGCCGCCCATCCTGCAGCAGCAGCCGCATCTCGAGCTTGCGATACGCGGTGCCGCGCCAGACTGCCTCGCCCATCCCAAGCTGCAGGTCCGCATCGAACCGCTGCAGCGCCGCGAAGGGCAGCCGCACATCGGGCAGCAACCGCTCTGGCGGCGCCGGCGTCACCGCGGAACCAGCCGGGTCCGCACCGGCCGGCGCGGCCCCGGCCGGCGCCGGCGGGGCGCTTGCGGTCCAGGCATCCAGGTCCAACCGCTGCGACACCAGCGAGCCGCGAATCGACGGGCGCGGCGACAGCCCGAGCGCCAGGTCCCCCGCCACATCCCCTTGCAGCATCGCGAGCCGCATCCCCCGCACGAGCAGCCCGGCCGGCGCCAGGGCCAGCCGCGCCTCCAGCAGCCCGTTGCGGAGCGGCGGCAGCGCCAGGCCCGCCAAGGCCCCGAGCCGCTGCAGGTCCGGCACGCCTGCCGAGACCGCCACGTCCAGCCCGGACCCGGTCAGCGACGCCACGCTCCCCTGCGCGCCGAAGGTGGCCCCGTTCGCGGCCACGGAGAGCTGCACCGGGATCGGCCCTCGCCCCAGCACCGCGGCCAGGCTGCCGGCATTCGCGGCGGCGGCGACCGGCAGGCTGCCCACAAACAGCTCGGCGACCATCTGCACCGGCTGTGCCATGCCGGGCGCCGAACCGCTCAGCCGCACCAGCCGCACGCCGCCGCCTAGCTCCGCCGCCCCGGCCTGGACGCGGACGGCCGAAAGCTCCGCGCCCGAAAGGTTTGCCGAAACCTGCACGTCCCGCAGCGGCGGCAGGCTCCGCCCGGCTAGGGCCGACACCGCCGCCAGATCGGGCGCCAGCACGACGCCCGCCGCCTGCGCCACGATGCCGGACACGGTCACGGCGATCCCGCCCCCGACCAGGTTGACGTTCAATGGCGTGGCGGCCCCGGCCAGCGGCCCGGCCGCACCCGCCAACGCAAGACCGACCCCGTTGATGACGAGGTCGCCCGACACGCGCCCGGTCTCGGGTGCGAACACCAGCCGCGGCATCCGCAACTCGAACAAGCCGCCGCCCAGCAGCAGGCCAAGCCGGGCCGCCTCAACCTCGACGCTACCGACCGCCACCTCCATTCGCGGCGCGGCGGGAGCCGCGGCGGGCGCCGTCGCCGGCTCCGGTGCCGCTGCCGAGAACACCCAGTTCGGCCGCCCCGCCGCATCCCGCTCCAGCAGCACGTCGGGCGCCACCAGGACCACCCGCCGCACCTCGACCCGGCGGGACAGCAGGGGCAGCAACGCCACCTCGGCCTCGATCCGGTCCAGATGCGCCATCGCTGGGCGCGACATCCCCGGCGGGTTGGCAAAGCTCACGTCGCGCGCCTCGATCGTGGGCGTCAACGACCAGGCCAGTCGAACCGGCCCGGCGATCGTCAGCTCGCGCCCGGTCGCACGCCGCACCGCATCGGCCGCCCGGGCTTTCAGCGCATCCCCGTCGAGGAACCAGCCGACAACCGCCACCGCGGCCAGCGGCAGCGCCACCAGCACCGCTGCCAGGATCAGCAGCGCGCGCCTCATCGGCGCACCGGCGGCCGCGGCGGCCGGGCCTCGAAGCCCAGCGTCTTGAACGTCTCCCGCATATGCGGGGGCAGCGCGGCCTCGACCACCAGCCGGCCGCCCCCGGGATGCGGCAGGTCCAGGGCGCGCGCGTGCAAATGCAGCTTACCCGAGAGACCTTCGATCTCGGCGCTGCCCGCCCCGTTTTGGTCGGGTTCGTGATATTTCAAGTCGCCCACGATCGGCGCGCCGATGCCGACGCAGTGCACCCGCAACTGGTGCGTCCGCCCCGTGATCGGCGATAGTTCGAGCCAGGCCAGCTTCTGCCCGGCATGGTCCAGCGTCTGGTAGTCGGTCACCGCCCGCTGCGCGTCCTCGTCGTCCCGCGCCGCCGGCACGCTGCGCTCGCCGCGCGCGCCGGCATAGCGCAGCAGCGGCATATCGATCCGCCCCTCGACCGGCACGGGCCGGCCGGCCACCACGGCCCAATACGTCTTCTGCACATCCCGGCCCCGGAACGCCGCGGCCAGCTTCGCCGCGACACCCGGCGAGCGCGCCAGGACCAGCACGCCCGAGGTGTCCCGGTCCAGCCGGTGCACCAGCCGCGGGCGGTGCGGACTGCCGAGGCGCAGCCCCTCCAGCATGCCGTCGAGATGGCGCGTGATCCCCGGCCCGCCCTGCACCGCCAGCCCATGCGGCTTGTCGAGCACGATCACCTGCTCGTCCATGTGCAGCACCATGGTCTGCAGGTCGCGGCACCAGGCCGGGTCAACGACGGGCTGGGCGACCGGCGCGGGTGCTGCCGGCATCGGCGGCACGCGGACCGACTGGCCCGGCGCTAAGCGGGTGGCCGCCTCGGCCCGCCGCCCGTCCACCCGGATCTGCCCGGTCCGGCACATCTTCTGGATCACGCCCTGCGTCACGGCCGGGAAATGCCGGCGGAACCAGCGGTCCAGCCGCACATCCGCCTCATCGTCCGTGACGGCGCGCAACTCGACCGTCATGCGCCGCGCTCCTGCCGCAGCGCCGCCCAATGCGCCAGCCGGCGCCCCACCTCGCGCTCGAACCCACGGTCGCGCGGTTGGTAGAACTCCTGCCGGCCCAGGCCGTCCGGGAAGTAGTCCTGCCCCGAAAATCCGTCCGCCGCATCATGGTCGTAGTCGTAGCCGGCGCCGTAGCCCAACTGCTTCAGCAGCTTTGTCGGCGCGTTGAGGATGTGCGCCGGCGGCGGCAGGCTGCCGGTTGCCTTTGCACTCGCCACCGCCGCTTTCGTCGCCGAGTACAACGCGTTCGACTTGGGCGCCGTCCCCAGATACACGATGGCCTGCGCGATCGCGAGCTCTCCTTCCGGGCTGCCCAGCCGCTCGTAGGCCTCCCAGGCGGCCATCGCCTGCACCAGCGCCTGCGGATCGGCCAAGCCGACGTCCTCCGAAGCAAAGCGCACCAGCCGGCGCGCGACATAGCGCGCATCCTCACCCCCGGCCACCATGCGGGCGAACCAGTAGAGCGCCGCATCCGGGTCGGAGCCGCGCAGCGACTTGTGCAGCGCCGAAATGAGGTTGAAGTGCTCGTCGCGATCCTTGTCGTAGAGCGCCGCCCGGCGGCCGATCACCTCAGCCAGGCCGGCCGTGTCCAACGCCGGGCCCGGCGGCAAGCCCAGCAGCTGTTCGGCCATGTTCAGCACATAGCGCCCGTCCCCGTCCGCCATCGCGCACAATGCCGCACGCGTGTCGGGCAGCACCGGCAGCTTGCGGCCGAGAACGGTCTCCGCCCGCGCCAGCAACTGCTCCAGCGCCGCATCGTCGAGCCGCCGGAGCACGAGCACCTGGCATCGCGACAGCAAGGCGCCGTTGAGCGCGAAGGAGGGGTTTTCCGTGGTCGCGCCGACGAGCACGACCGTGCCGTCCTCGACCACGGGCAGGAAGCCGTCCTGCTGCGCGCGGTTGAAGCGGTGCACCTCGTCGACGAACAGCAAGGTGCGCTGCCCATCCGCACGCCGCCGCGCCGCCGCGTCGAACACCCGCTTGAGGTCGGCAACACCCGAGAACACCGCCGACATGGCGACGAAGTGCAGCCCGGCCGCCGCTGCCAGCAGCCGCGCGATGGTGGTCTTGCCCACCCCGGGCGGGCCCCAAAGGATCAGCGACGCCAGCGCGCCCCGTTCCAGCATACGGCTCAGGCTACCGCCGGGGCCGATCAGGTGCGATTGCCCGACGATATCCTCAAGCGCACCGGGCCGCAGCCGCTCCGCCAAGGGCTGCGCGGCTGTGTCCGCGGGCGGGTCGGAGCCGAACAGGTCCACGGTGCTGCGCTGGGACATGCCGCTTAGATAGTGCCGCGGCACCGCATCCGTCATCCCCCGGCGTGCCGGGGGACCGCGATGGCCTATTCCGCGTCTTGATCGTCGGCGACGACCTCGTTCTTCGGGCCGCTGTCCAGGCCCTTGGCGGCCGGGTCGCGGTCCACCAGCTCGATCACCGCCATGCTGGCGGCGTCGCCATACCGGATACCGGCCCGCAGCACCCGGCAGTAGCCGCCGGGCCGCGCGCGGTAGCGGTCGGCCAGCGACCCGAATAGCTTGGCGACGATCTTGTCGTCGCGCAGCTGCGCATAGGCCTGGCGCCGCGCATGCAGGCCGCCGCGCTTGCCGAGCGTGATCAGCTTCTCGGCCACCGGCCGCAGCTCCTTCGCCTTGGGCAGCGTGGTCGTGATCTGCTCATGCTTCAGCAGCGCATGGGCCATGTTGCGGAACATGGCCAGGCGATGACTGGAGGTGACATTCAGTTTGCGGCCGGCAACACCGTGACGCATGGCTTGGCTCCTAAAGCGGCTTCGGGCTGCCTGGCTGCGGGTGCGCGCCAGACGGCCCGAGTGGCCGCACTATAACAAAGTGCTCAGAAGGGCTCGTCGAGCCGCTTGGCCAGGTCCTCGATGTTCTCCGGCGGCCAGCCCGACACGCTCTGGCCTAAGGCCAGACCCATCGCCGTCAGCACTTCCTTGATCTCGTTCAAGGACTTGCGGCCAAAGTTCGGGGTGCGCAGCATCTCCTGCTCGGTCTTCTGAACGAGATCGCCGATATAGACGATGTTGTCGTTCTTCAAGCAGTTCGCGCTGCGGACGGACAGCTCGAGCTCGTCGACCTTGCGGAGCAAGTTGCGGTTGAAGGGCAGGTCGTCATGCACCTCGTCCGACCGCGCCAACTGCGGATCGTCGAAGTTGATGAACAACTGGAGCTGGTCCTGCAGGATGCGCGCTGCGAGCGCCACGGCATCCTCGGGGGTCACCGCCCCGTTGGTCTCGACCTGCAGCAGCAGCTTGTCATAGTCCGTCACCTGGCCCACGCGGGTCGGCTCGACCTTGTACGACACGCGCTTGACCGGCGAGTAGATGGCATCGATCGGGATCAGCCCGATGGGCGCATCCTCGGGCCGGTTCGCGGCCGCCGGGACATAGCCTTTGCCCAGGTTCACCGTGAGCTCCATGCCGAGCTTCACGCCCTCGTCCAACGTACAAATCACCAGTTCGGGGTTCATGACGTCGATGTCGTGGCCCGTCTGGATTTGCGCCGCCGTTACCTCGCCCGGGCCGGCCGCCGTCAGCACCATGCGCTTCGGGCCCTCGCCGTGCATCCGCAACGCGAGCTGCTTGATGTTCAGCACGATGTCGGTGACGTCCTCGCGGACGCCGGGGATGCTGCTGAACTCGTGCAGCACACCGTCGATCTGCACCGCCGTCACCGCCGCGCCCTGCAGCGACGACAGCAGCACGCGGCGCACGGCGTTGCCGAGCGTCATGCCGAAGCCGCGCTCCAGCGGTTCGGCCACGACGGTGGCGATGCGGTGCGGGTCGGAGCCGGGCTCGACATCGAGCTTTTCCGGCTTGATCAGTGATTGCCAGTTCCTCTGGAGGACCATGGATCATCTCCAAGCAGTAATGTCGGCGCCACCCAACGATGGCGCCGTATCGGGTCGTCGGTCGGCGCTAAACCCGGCGGCGCTTGCGCGGACGGCAGCCGTTATGGGGAATGGGCGTCATGTCGCGGATGGCGGTGATCGCGAAGCCCACGGCCTGCAGGGCGCGAAGCGCGCTCTCACGGCCGGAGCCGGGGCCGCTGACCTCGATCTCCAGCGTCTCCATCCCGTGCTCGCGCGCCTTCTTGCCCGCGTCCTCGGCCGCGACCTGCGCGGCGTACGGCGTGGACTTGCGGCTGCCCTTGAAGCCCTGCATCCCGCTCGACGACCAGGCGATGGTGTTGCCCTGGGCGTCCGTGATCGTGACCATGGTGTTGTTGAACGTGGCGGCGACATGCGCCACGCCGGAGATGATGTTCTTGCGCTCCTTCCGACGGGGGCGCGCAGCGGCGGGTTTCGCCATGAGGTGATCCTAACGTTTTAGCGCCGCTCGCGCGGCAAACAGGGCAGGGGAGAAGGCTACTTGGTAACCTTCTTCTTGCCGGCGATCGCCACCGCCTTGCCCTTGCGGGTGCGGGCGTTGGTGTGCGTACGCTGGCCGTGGACCGGCAGGCCGCGGCGGTGCCGCAGGCCACGGTAGCAGCCGAGGTCCATCAACCGCTTGATGTTCATCGCCACCTCGCGCCGGAGGTCGCCCTCCACACGGAAATCACGGTCGATCAGTTCGCGGATGCGCAGCACTTCCTCGTCGGACAACTGGTTGACCCGGCGGTCGTCGGGGATGGCGAGCTTGGTGCAGATATCGTGCGCCTTGGCCGGGCCGATCCCGTAAATGTAGCGCAGGCTGATTTCGACCCGCTTGTTGGTGGGCACGTTAACACCGGCAATTCGCGCCACGCTGCTCTCTCCTGGTCACCTCGAAGCGCCGCCTTGGGGCGAGCACCGGGGTTTGGCTCGGGCGCCTGCGCGCCTGCGCGCTGGGCACCCCTCAATGGAACGGACGCCCCGTCCGGTCGGTCGGGGCGAAGGTCGCGACTTATACGCGGCTCGCGGCGTAAGTCAACGCATCATCGTCAACTTGTCGTGAGCCCGCCCTGCTTCACTTGCGCCAGCACCGCTTCGAGCTCGGCCGTCACCTGATCGATGTCGGCCATCCCGTCCACGCTCACCAGCCTTCCCAGCGCGCGATAATGCGGCAGGATCGGCGCGGTCTGCGTGTGGTATGCGTTCAGCCGGGCTGCGACGGTCTCGCGGCGATCGTCGGCCCGGCGCACGAACTCCGTGCTGCCGCAGACGTCGCACGTGCCGCGCACATGCGGCTGGCGGAAGGTGTCATGATAGCCGGCGCCACAGCGGGCGCAGGTGAACCGCCCGGCGATGCGGTCCACCAGGGCGATGTCGTCCACCCGCAGCTCGACAACGCGGTCGATCCGCTGCCCCGCGCGCGCCAGCATCGCGTCCAGCGCCTCGGCCTGCGGGACGGTGCGGGGAAAGCCGTCGAGGATGAAGCCGCCTGCCGCGTCCGGCTGCTGGATGCGGCGGGCCAGCATGGCGATGATCAGGTCGTCGGACACCAGCTTGCCCGACTCCATGACCGTCCGCGCCTGCTCGCCGATTTCGGTGCCCGCCTTCACTTCGGCCCGCAGCATGTCGCCGGTGGCGATCTGCACGAGGCCGTGCAGCTGCTCCATCCGCTTTGCCTGAGTTCCCTTGCCGGCGCCGGGCGGCCCCAGCAGGATAAGATTCATCGGCCGCGGCCCTTCACCTTGGATTTCCGTATCAGCCCCTCATACTGATGCGCCAACAGGTGCGACTGGATTTGCGTGACCGTGTCCATGGTGACCGAAACGATAATCATCAAGCTCGTGCCGCCAAAGTAAAACGGCACGCCATAGCGGCTGATCAGGATCTCGGGCAGCAGGCACACCATGCAGAGGTAGATCGCGCCAATCGTGGTCAGGCGCGCGAGAATAGTGTCGAAGTAGTCGGCGGTGTTCGACCCCGGGCGCACGCCGGGGATGAACCCGCCATACTTCTTCAGATTATCCGCGGTCTCCTGTGGATTGAACACCACCGCCGTATAGAAATAGGCGAAGAAGATGATCATGCCGGCATAGGCCAGCAGGTACAGCGGCTCGCCGTGGCCGAGCTTCTGGCCGATCCAGGCGAGCCAGGAGTTCGGGTCGTTTTGCGAGAACCCGGCGATCGTCGCGGGGATCAGCAGGATCGAGCTGGCGAAAATCGGCGGGATCACCCCGGCCGTATTGACCTTCAACGGCATGTGCGTCGAGTCGCCGCCGAACATGCGTTGGCCGACCTGCCGCTTCGGATACTGGATCATCACCCGCCGCTGCGCTCGCTCCATGAACACGACGAAGGCGATCACAGCCACCGCGATCACCGCGAACGCCACGATGAACACCGGCGATAACGCGCCCGTGCGGCCCAACTCCAGCAGGTTTACCAAGGCATGCGGCAGGTTCGCCACGATCCCGGCGAAGATGATCAGGCTGGTCCCGTTGCCCACGCCGCGCGCCGTGATCTGCTCGCCGATCCACATCAGGAACATCGTCCCGCCCACGAGGGTGATCACGCAGGAGACACGGAAGAACAGCCCGGGGTCGATCACCGCCGAGCCGAACGAGCCGCGCATGCCCTCGAGCCCGACGGCGATGCCGTATGACTGCACCAACGCGATCAGCACGGTGAGGTAGCGCGTATATTGGTTCAGCTTCTTGCGGCCGCTCTCGCCCTCTTTCTTCAGAGCCTCGAGTTGCGGCACCGCCGCCGACATCAGCTGCACGATGATGCTGGCCGAGATGTAGGGCATGATGTTCAGCGCGAACACCGTCATGCGACCCAGCGCGCCACCGCTGAACATGTCGAACATGCCCAGGATGCCGCCGCCATGCTGCGCGAGCAGCTCGCCCATGACGGACGCATCGACGCCGGGCACTGGGATATAGGTGCCGACCCGGTAGACCAGGAGCGCGCCCAGCGTGAACCAGATCCGCTTCTTCAGCTCGGTCGCCTTGGACAGCACGCCGAGGTTGAGGTTTGCCGCAAGCTGCTCGGCCGCAGAGGCCATGGACAATCCCTCTTGACGCGCCGTGCGCAGGAACCCGGAACTCACTCCCGGGGCGCCGGCCTCGTTCGATAATGGTGCCCGGTCTGCCCGGACACAACAGCCTAGGCTTCTGCCGCCGCCGCCTGCACGAGCGTGGTCACCGACCCGCCCGCCTTTTCGACCGCGGCCACCGCCGCCACCGAAGCGCCCGAGACGGTCACCGTGATAGCGCGGGTGATCTCCCCCGTCGCCAGCAGGCGCACGCCCGCCACCTTGGCCAAGCGCACCAGCCCCGCCTTCTCCAACGTCGCCTCGGTGATCGCCTCGCCCGTCGCGAGCCGGCCGGATTGGAGCGCCTTTTCGATCGAGCCGACGTTCACCGGCGCATAGGCCTTGCGAAACAGGTTGTGGAACCCGCGCTTCGGCAGCCGGCGATAGATCGGCAGCTGGCCGCCCTCGAACCCGTTCAAAGCCACGCCTTCGCGCGCCTTCTGGCCCTTGACGCCCTTGCCCGACGTCTTGCCCTTGCCCGACCCGATCCCGCGGCCGAGCCGCTTGGACTTCAGATGGGCGCCCGCATTATCGCGGAGTTCGTTTAGCTTCACGAGGGTTCCTCCACCCGCACCAGGTGCGCAACCTTGTCGATCATCCCGCGCACCGAGGGCGTATCCTCAAGCTCACGCGTCCGGCGCAATTTGCCCAGTCCGAGCCCGGCCAAGGTCTGCAGCTGGTCCTTCTTGCGGCCCAGCCCGGACCGCACCTGCGTGACCCGCACGGTTGCCTTGATGTCAGACATCCGCCGTCTCCGCCGCCGCATCCCGCTTGCCCAGGATGTCGGAAACCTTCTTACCGCGACGCACCGCGACGCTGCGCGGGCTGCCGCAACGCTGCAGCGCCGCAAAGGTGGCCTTGACCATGTTGTGCGGGTTGCGGCTGCCGAGCGACTTGGCGACCACGTCGTTGATCCCCAACGTCTCGAACACGGCCCGCATCGGCCCGCCCGCGATGATGCCGGTGCCCGCCGTCGCCGACCGCAGCACCACGTGCCCGGCGCCGAACAGCCCCTCCACATCGTGGTGCAACGTGCGGCCCTCCTTCATCGGCACCCGGATCAGGCCGCGCTTGGCCCGCTCCGTCGCCTTGCGGATCGCCTCCGGCACCTCGCGCGCCTTGCCGGCGCCGTAGCCGACGCGGCCTTTCTGGTCGCCCACGACGACGAGTGCGGCGAACGCGAACCGGCGCCCGCCCTTCACCACCTTCGCCACCCGGTTTATCGTCACCAGCTTGTCGATCAGGTCGTCGCCGCCGTCCCGCTCGCCGCCGCGATCCCGGTCGCGCCCGCGGCCTTCCCGTGCTTCACGTGCCATTGTCTATGTCCTCAAAACGCCAGCCCGCCCTCGCGGGCGGCATCGGCCAGCGCCTTGACGCGGCCATGATATAAATAGGCACCCCGGTCGAACACGACCAAGGTCACGCCGGCTGCCAGCGCCCGCTCGGCGACCAGCTTGCCCACCGCGGCTGCCGCGCCCTTGTCCGCGCCCGTCTTCAACTCGGCCTTCAAGCCCTTGTCGAGGCTCGACGCGGAGGCGAGCGTGCGCCCGGCCAGGTCGTCGATCACCTGGGCATAGATGTTCTTGCCGGACCGGAACACCGACAGCCGCGGACGGCCGGCCGACTTCTGGCGCAACTGGTAGCGCAGGCGCTCACGCCGGCGCGTCCGGAGATCCTGGGGACCGCTCATCTTACTTCTTCTTGCCTTCCTTGCGCCGGATCTGCTCGTTCTCGTATTTCACGCCCTTGCCCTTATACGGCTCGGGCGGGCGGAACCCGCGGATCTCGGCGGCGACCTGCCCCACCTGGCGCTTGTCCATCCCAGCCACCGCGATCGCGGTCGGCCGCGGCGTGGTGATGGTGATGCCTTCCGGCACGGGATAGACCACATCGTGTGAGAAGCCCAGGTTGATCACCAGGTTCTTGCCCTGCACGCTGGCCCGGAACCCTGTGCCGGTGATCTCCATCGTCTTGGTAAAGCCTTCGGACACGCCCTTGACCATGCTGGCCACCAGCGCCCGCGTGGTGCCCCACATCATCCGCGCCTGCGCCTCGTTGGTGCGCGGCGTCACCGAGACCTTGTTGCCCTCGACCGCCGCATCGACGTGGTCGGTCAGCGACAGGCTGAGCGAACCCAGCTTGCCCTTTGCCGACAGAATCCGCCCCGCGATCGCCACCGTGACGCCGGCCGGCAACTCGACGGGGTACTTGCCTACTCGAGACATCTTGGTTCCCCTCCGCTAGAACACGCGGAACAGCACTTCGCCGCCCACATTGGCCGCGCGCGCCTCGCCGTCGGACAGCACGCCCCGCGGCGTCGACAAGATCGAGACGCCGAGCCCCGCATACACCCGCGGCAGCTCCTTGATCCCCGAATACACCCGGCGGCCGGGCTTGGAGACGCGGGTGATCTCCTTGATGACCGGCTCGCCCTCGGAATACTTCAGCTCGATCCGCAGTTGCGCCACGCCGGGCCGCAGCTCCTCGGCCGTGTAGCCGCGGATGAACCCCTCGCGCTTCAGCGCCTCGAGCGCATTGGCCCGCAGCTTCGACGCGGGGGCGACGCAGGTGGCGTGCCGGCTGCGCTGCGCGTTGCGGATGCGGGTGATCATGTCACCCAGCCCGTCTGACATCGACATCCCGGGCCTCCTACCAGCTCGCCTTGACCATGCCGGGCAACTGACCCGAATTGGCCAGCGAGCGCAGCATGTTCCGCGACAGCTTGAACTTGCGGTAGTTGCCGCGCGGCCGCCCGGTCAGCGCGCAGCGCAAGCGCACCCGCACCGCCGCCCCGTTGCGCGGCAGTTGCGCGAGCTTGATCGTTGCCTCGAACCGCTCTTCCACGGGCACGCTACGGTCCATCACCTGGGACTTCAGTTCCGCGCGCTTACCCTTGTCGCGGCTCGCCATGCGTTCCCGCTTGAGGTTGCGGTTCACCGCCGATGTCTTGGCCATCTGCTCTACTCCTCGGAACCCGCCGGCCGCAGCCGGTAGTTTTCCAGACGCGTTGTGTTCAGGCGGCGAAGGGAACGTCGAAGGCCTTCAGCAAGGCCTTGGCTTCGGCGTTCGTCTTGGCCGTGGTCACGAAGATGATGTCCATCCCGCGGATGTCGGTCACCTTGTCGTATTCGATCTCCGGGAAGATGATCTGTTCCTTGACGCCCATGGCGAAGTTGCCGCGGCCGTCGAAGCCCTTGCCGTTCGGGATACCGCGGAAGTCGCGCACCCGCGGCAGCGCGATCGTCACCAGCCGGTCCAGAAACTCGTACATCCGCGACTTGCGCAGCGTCACCTTGCAGCCGATTGCCAGGCCTTCGCGGATTTTGAAACCGGCGATCGCCTTCTTGGCCAGGGTCTTCACCGGCCGCTGTCCGGCGATCAAGGTCAGCTCGGCCACCGCCGCGTCCAGCTTCTTCTGGTCGCCGGCTGCCTCGCCCACGCCCATGTTGATGACGATCTTCTCCAGCTTCGGAACCTGCATCGGGTTCTCGTAGCCGAAGTCGCCCTGCAGTTTCGTCTTCACCTCGGACAGGTAGCGCTGCTGCATGCGCGGCATCGCCCGCTCGCTCCCACTCGTGTCACTCATCCTTTTAGCCCTCGATCACGTCGCCGCTGGGCCGGGCGACGCGGACCTTGCGGCCGTCATCGAGGATCCGGAACCCAACGCGGGTCGGCTTGTCGGTCTTCGGGTCGATCAGCATGACGTTCGATAGGTGGATGGTCGCCTCCTGCTCGACGATGCCGCCGGGTTGCCCCATGCCCGTCGCCTTGGTGTGCTTCTTGGCGATGTTGACGCCCTGCACCACGGCCCGGTTGTCCTTCGGCCGCACGCTGAGCACCTCGCCCCGCTTGCCGCGGTCGGCGCCGGTAATCACCACCACCTTGTCGCCCTTGCGGATGCGCGCGGCCATTACAGCACCTCCGGCGCGAGCGAGATGATCTTCATAAACTTCTTGCCGCGCAGTTCACGCACCACAGGGCCAAAGATGCGGGTGCCGATGGGCTCCTGCTGCTTGTTGATCAACACCGCCGCATTGCGGTCGAAGCGGATCGCGCTGCCATCGGCCCGGCGCACCGGGAACGAGGTGCGCACGATCACCGCCTGGTGCACGTCGCCCTTCTTCACCTTGCCGCGCGGGATCGCTTCCTTGATCGACACCACGATCACATCGCCCACCGACGCCGTTTTGCGCTTGCTGCCGCCGAGCACCTTGATGCACTGCACCCGGCGTGCACCGGAATTGTCAGCGACCTCGAGATTGGATTCGACCTGGATCATCTAATCGCTCCTACCCGGCCGGGGCCGGAGACTCGACCGGGTTGGCCGGGGCCACCTCGGCCGCGCCCACCTCGGTGGCCCCATGGCTCGTATGCACCGCAGGCGCCGCAAACCCATACGGCCGCTCGACGGGCTGTCCGTTCCGTTCCACCAGCAACCACGTCTTGCGCTTGCTGATCGGGCGGCACTCCTCGATCCGCACGGCGTCGCCTTCCCTGCACAGGTTGGTGTCGTCGTGGGCCGCGTATTTCTTCGAACGGCGGATGAACTTCTTATACAACGGATGGATGACCCGGCGCTCGACCAAGACCGTTATGGTCTTGTCCATCTTGTCGCTGGTCACCCGCCCGGTCAGGACGCGCCTTGGCACTGCCCGTCTCCTTCAGGATTTCTTGGAGCTGAGCGCGGCGGACCGCTTCAGCTCCGTCATGATCGTCTTGACGCGGGCGATGTCGCGCCGCACCTTGCGGACACGACCTACGCCCTCGGTCTGCCCCGTCGCCTGCTGGAAGCGCAGGTTGAACTGCTCCTTGCGCAGATCCAGCAGCATGCTCGGCAGGTTATCCGCGCCCTTGGCGCGAATATCGGCGGGCTTGGTCATCTAGGCGTCCCCAATCCGGGTCACGAACTTGGTGCGGATCGGCAGCTTGGCCGCGCCCAGTGTCAGCGCTTCCCGCGCCAGCTCCGGCGCCACGCCGTCGATCTCGAACATGATGCGGCCGGGCTTCACGCGACACACCCAAAACTCCGGGCTGCCCTTGCCCGAGCCCATCCGCACTTCCGCCGGCTTGGTCGAGACCGGCACGTCCGGATAGATGCGGATCCACACCCGCCCGGCGCGGCGCATCGAACGGGTGATGGCCCGCCGCGCCGCCTCGATCTGCCGTGCGGTCACCCGCTCGGGCTCCAGCGCCTTCAGGCCGAACGCGCCGAAATCGAGCTGCGTGCCGGCCTTCGCCAGCCCATGGATGCGGCCCTTATGGGCCTTGCGGTACTTGGTCCGCTTCGGAGAAAGCATGTTCTGTCCCTAACCTTAGCGCTGCGGCGCCTGCTCGGCCGCCCGGCGATCCTGTGCCAGCGGGTCGTGCGCCAGTATCTCGCCCTTGAAGATCCAGACCTTCACGCCGCAGGTGCCGTACGTCGTCTTGGCCGTCGCCACGCCGAAGTCGATATCGGCGCGCAGCGTGTGCAGCGGCACCCGGCCCTCGCGATACCACTCCACCCGCGCGATCTCGGCCCCACCCAGGCGCCCGCCGCAGTTGATGCGAATGCCCTGTGCGCCCAGCCGCATCGCCGACTGCACCGCGCGCTTCATCGCGCGGCGGAACGCCACCCGGCGCTCCAGCTGCTGGGCGATGTTCTCGGCCACCAGCGTCGCGTCGATCTCCGGCTTGCGGATTTCCACGATGTTCAGGCTGACCTCGGCCTTGGCCATCCGCGCCAGGTCCTTGCGCAGCACCTCGATGTCCTGGCCCTTCTTGCCGATGACCACGCCCGGACGCGCCGCATAGATCGTCACGCGCGGCTTCTTGGCCGGACGCTCGATCACCACGCGGGACACGCCGGCGCCGGAGAGCTTCGCCCGCAGGTGCGTGCGCAACTTCAGGTCTTCGAGCAGCAGCTTCGAATAGTCGCGGCCGGCATACCAGCGGCTGTCCCAGGTGCGGTTGACGCCGAGCCGCAGCCCGATCGGATTGACTTTATGACCCATCCTATGCCGCCCTCTTGTCGGACGCAGGCGCGTCCTGTGCCTGCTCGGACACCACGATCCGAAGATGGCTGAACCACTTCTCGATCCGCGACGCGCGGCCGCGGCCGCGCGCCATGAACCGCCGCATCACGATGGACTTGCCCACCTCGGCGCGGCTCACCACCAAGCGGTCGACGTCGAGCTGATGGTTGTTCTCGGCATTGGCGATCGCGCTTTCCAGGGTCTTGCGGACCTGCTGGGCGATGCGCCGCTTGCTGAACGTCAGCGTCGCCACCGCCTGGCTTGCCTTCTGGTTGCGGATTAGGCCAGCGACCACGTTCAGCTTCTGCGGGCTGATGCGCACGTTGCGCAGCACCGCCATGGCTTCGGTCTCCGCCAGCGTGCGGGGATGCTTCGGCTTGCTCATGCTACCCCCGCCTCGCCTTCTTGTCGGCCGTGTGCCCGGTGAAGGTGCGCGTCGGCGAGAACTCACCGAACTTGTGGCCCACCATGTTCTCGTTCACCTGCACGGGCAGGAACTTGTGCCCGTTGTAGACGCCAAACGTGAGGCCGACGAACTGCGGCAGGATCGTCGAGCGGCGCGACCAGATTTTGATGATCTCGTTGCGGCCCGAGGCCCGCGCGGCCTCCGCCTTGGCCAGCATGTACCCGTCGACGAACGGGCCCTTCCAGACGGAACGAGCCATCAGTGCTTCCCCTTCGGACGGCGGCGGATGATCAAGGCGTCGGTCCGCTTGTTCTCACGTGTCTTGTAGCCCTTGGTCGGCTTGCCCCACGGTGTCCGCGGATGCCCGCCTCCGGAGGTGCGGCCCTCGCCGCCGCCGTGCGGATGGTCCACCGGGTTCATGGTCACGCCACGGTTGTGCGGGCGCCGGCCCAGCCAGCGATTGCGCCCGGCCTTGCCGATGCTCTGGTTCTGGTTGTCCGGGTTGCTCACCGCGCCCACGGTCGCCATGCACTCGGCCCGCACCACCCGCAACTCGCCGGACTGCAGCTTCACCTGTGCGTAGCCGGCATCCTTGCCGACCAACTGCGCATAGGTTCCCGCCGCCCGGGCCATCTTGCCGCCGGCGCCGATCTTGAGCTCGAGGTTATGAATGATGGTGCCGACCGGTATGGCCGCCATCGGCATCGCATTGCCAGGCTTGATGTCGACGCGCGCGCCGGCCACCACCTTGTCGCCCGCCTTTAAGCGCTGCGGCGCCAGAATGTAGGCCAGCTCGCCGTCGTCGTACTTGATCAGCGCGATGAACGCCGAGCGGTTCGGGTCGTATTCCAGCCGCTCGACGGTCGCCGAGACGTCGTATTTGCGCCGCTTGAAATCGACGTAGCGGTACGACTGCTTGTGGCCGCCGCCGCGGAAGAACGACGTCGTGCGGCCGTGGTTGTTGCGGCCGCCGGACTTGTGCTTGCCCTCGGTCAGCGTCTTGACCGGCTTGCCCTTCCACAGCTCGCTGCGGTCGATCAGCACCGTCCCGCGCAGGCTCGCGGTGACCGGGTTGAATTGCTTGAGTGCCATGGTCTGGTTTCCCTAGGCCAGCCCGGTGGACATATCGATCGACTGTCCCTCGGCGAGCTGCACATACGCCTTCTTCACGTCGGAGCGCACGCCGGGCCGGCCGCGGAACCGCTTGGCCTTGCCCTTCTGCACGAGGGTGTTCACGCCCAGCACCTTCACGCCGAACAGGCCCTCGACCGCCGCCTTGATCTCCGGCTTGGTGGCGTCGATGGCGACGCGGAACGCAACCTGGTTCTTCTCGGTCAGCATCGTCGCCTTCTCGGTGATCACCGGGCTGCGGACGACCTGGAACATGGCTTCCCGCGACATCGTCGCGGCGCGCTTGCGGGCGACCTGAACCTGCCGGACGCTCATACTCCCATCTCCGTCGTCGCACTCTCCGCTTGCGCGGGGCTCAAACGCTGCTTCAATCCTTCGAGCCCGGCCGTGGTCACCACCAGCAGGTCATGACGGACGATGTCATAGACGTTCGCCCCCATGGTCGGCAGCACGTCGAGCCCGATCACGTTGCGGGCGGCGCGCAGGAAGCCCTCGTCCACCACATGGTCCACCACCAGCGCCGAGCGCCAGCCGAGCACCTTCAGCTTGGCCGCGAGATCGCGCGTCTTGCCGGTGCCGCCGCCGACGCCGTCCAGCACGATCAGCTTGCCCTCGGACTGCTTCATGGACAGGGCGGCAATCAGCCCGAGACGGCGCACCTTTTTGGGCAGGTCAAAGCCATGGTCGCGCACCACCGGGCCATGCACCCGGCCGCCGGTGCGGAACTGCGGCGCCCGCAGGCTGCCCTGGCGGGCGTTGCCGGTGCCCTTCTGTTTGTACGGCTTCCGGGTCGTGCCGGACACCTCGCCCATGCCCTTCGTGCGATGCGTGCCGGCACGGCGCTTCATCAGCTGCCACTGCACCACGCGCGCGATGATGTCCGGCCGCGGTGTGGCGGCAAACAGCGCCTCGGGCAGGTCGGCCGACCCGGCCGCCGCGCCATCCAGCGTCTTGATCTCGATCTGCATGCTATTCCTCGGCGCCCGACGGGGCGGCAACGACGGCTTCGGCCGCGGCCAGGAACGCCGCCGGATACGGCACGCCCTCCGGCCGCTTCCGCTTCACCGCGTCCCGCACCATCACCCAACCTTCCTTGGCGCCCGGCACTGCGCCGCGCACCATCAGCAGGCCCCGCTCGGCATCGACCGCCGCGACCTCGACGTTCAGCGTCGTAATCCGCTCCGCGCCAAGATGGCCGGCCATCTTTTTATTCTTAAACGTCTTGCCGGGATCCTGCCGGTTGCCGGTGGAGCCGTGGCTGCGATGGCTGACCGAAACGCCGTGGCTCGCCTCGAGCCCGCGGAAGTTCCAACGCTTCATGGCGCCGGCAAAGCCCTTGCCCTTGCTGATGCCGCAAACGTCCACCTTTTGGCCCACCAGGAAGTGCGCGGCGCTCAGGGTCTGACCCGGCTCCAGCAAGGCGTCGGCCGAGACCCGGAACTCGACCAGCTTCTTCTTCGGCTCGACCTTAACCCGGGCATAATGGCCCTTGTTGGGGTCGGACACGTTCTTCACCTTCGCCCGGCCCCAGCCAAGCTGCACCGCCGTGTAGCCGTCCCGCTCCTGGGTCCGCGCATCCACAACCTGCACCTGGTCCAGATGCAGCACGGTGACCGGCACATGGGTGCCGTCATCCTTGAATAGCCGGGTCATGCCCAGCTTCTTCGCGATCAGTCCGGTACGCATCCTACTGACCCTACAGCTTGATTTCGACGTCCACGCCCGAGGCGAGGTCGAGCTTCATCAGCGCGTCCACCGTCTGCGGCGTGGGCTCCACGATGTCCAGCAGGCGCCGGTGCGTGCGGATTTCGAACTGTTCCCGGCTCTTCTTGTCGACGTGGGGCGAACGGTTCACCGTGAAGCGCTCGATATGCGTCGGCAACGGGATTGGGCCCCGGACCCGGGCACCCGTCCGCTTCGCCGTGTTGACGATCTCCCGCGTGCTGTTGTCCAGCACGCGGTGATCATAAGCCTTCAGGCGGATGCGGATGTTCTGGTTGTCCATGACGCTTTCCCAGGCCCCGTGTTACTGCGTGATGCTGGCGACGACGCCCGCGCCCACGGTCCGGCCACCCTCGCGGATGGCGAAGCGCAGCCCGTCATCCATGGCAATCGGCGCGATCAGCTCGACGTCCATCGACACGTTGTCGCCCGGCATCACCATCTCGGTGCCCTCCGGCAGCTGCACCACACCAGTCACGTCCGTGGTGCGGAAGTAGAACTGCGGGCGGTAGTTGGTAAAGAACGGCGTGTGCCGGCCACCCTCTTCCTTCGTCAGGATGTAGGCCTCGGCCTTGAACTTCGTATGCGGCGTGATGCTGCCGGGCTTGGCCAGCACCTGGCCGCGCTCGACGTCCTCGCGCTTGGTGCCGCGCAGCAGGGCGCCGATGTTGTCGCCCGCCTCGCCGCGATCCAGCAGCTTGCGGAACATCTCGACGCCGGTGACGATCGTCTTGACCGTCGCCTTGATGCCGACGATCTCGACCTCGTCGCCCACGTTGACGATGCCGCGCTCAATGCGGCCCGTCACCACGGTGCCGCGACCGGAGATGCTGAACACGTCCTCGATCGGCATCAGGAACGGCCGCTCGGTCGCGCGCACCGGCTGCGGGATGTACTTGTCGACCTCGGCCATCAGCTTGAGGATCGCCTCTTCACCGAGTTCGGGGTTTTTGTCCTCGAGCGCCATCAGCGCCGACCCATGGACGATGGGGATGTCGTCGCCGGGGAACTGGTAGGACGAGAGCAGCTCGCGCACCTCCATCTCGACCAGCTCTAGCAGCTCGGCGTCGTCGACCATGTCCACCTTGTTGAGGAACACGACCAGCGCCGGCACGCCGACCTGGCGGGCGAGCAGGATGTGCTCGCGGGTCTGCGGCATCGGGCCGTCGGCCGCCGACACCACCAGGATCGCGCCGTCCATCTGTGCCGCGCCGGTGATCATGTTCTTCACGTAGTCGGCGTGCCCGGGGCAGTCGACGTGCGCGTAGTGGCGGTTCGCCGTCTCGTATTCCACGTGCGCGGTCGAGATCGTGATGCCGCGGGCCCGCTCCTCGGGCGCCTTGTCGATCTGGTCGTAGGCCGTGTACGTCGCACCGCCCGACTTGGCCAGGATCTTGGTGATCGCCGCGGTCAGCGACGTCTTGCCATGGTCCACATGCCCGATCGTGCCGATATTGCAATGCGGCTTGTTGCGCTGGAACTTCGCCTTGGCCATCGTCGTGTCTCCGTCGCCCGCCTCAGTGCGGGAAGGGTTTCATTGTTACCAGCGGTAGTGGCTGAATGCCTTGTTGGCTTCGGCCATCCGGTGGGTGTCCTCGCGCTTCTTCACGGCCGAGCCGCGGTTGTTCACCGCGTCATGCAGCTCGTTGGACAAGCGGTCCTCCATCGTGTGCTCGCCGCGCTTGCGGGCGCTGTCGATGATCCAGCGGATCGCCAAGGCCTGCCGGCGCTCGGTCCGCACCTCGACCGGCACCTGATACGTGGCGCCGCCGACCCGGCGGGACCGCACCTCGACCGCGGGCTTCACATTGTCCAGCGCCTCGTGGAACAGCCGGACCGGGTCGGCCTGGTTGCCGCCCCGCTTCTTCAGCACGTCGAGCGCGCTATAGACGATCCCTTCGGCGGCGGACTTCTTGCCGTCGTACATCAGCGCATTCATGAAGCGGGTGATCACGATATCCCCGAACTTGGCGTCCGGCAGGATCTCGCGCTTCACCGCGCGGCGGCGTCGGCTCATCGTTCTCTCCCCTACTTCGGCCGCTTGGCGCCGTAGAGCGACCGGCGCTGCCGGCGCTTCGGCAGGCCCTGCGTGTCCAGCACACCGCGCAGGATGTGGTAACGGACGCCCGGCAGATCCTTCACGCGGCCGCCGCGGATCAGCACGACGCTGTGCTCCTGCAAGTTGTGGCCCTCGCCGGGAATGTAGCTCACCACCTCGTAGCCGTTGGTGAGCCGCACCTTGGCGACCTTGCGCAACGCGGAGTTCGGCTTCTTCGGCGTCGTCGTATAGACGCGCGTGCAGACGCCGCGTTTCTGCGGGCAGCCCTGCAGCGCCGGCACCTTGTTGCGCTTGGCGGCGGGCTCGCGCCCATTGGCAATCAACTGGTTGATGGTCGGCATACGCCTCTTCCGATCCTGATCTGTCCGCCCCACCCGCTCGCCTGCCGCCTCTCACAGAAATGCAATGCCAGCGGGCCGAGCCCACCCGCACACTGCGTCGCGGCACATGACCTAGGCCACCCCGGGCGGAGCAGCGGCGCCATGCGCGTTCTGTAAACAACGACCGGCCCGACCGGGTCGGGATTAGCCAAGGGCCGTTCCCTACGCCCGTGTGCAGTCCACGTCAAGCATCTCCGGGCAAAGCAGACCCGGGACACTGCGATGCACGCACCGCCGCGTCCCGGGCCTTGACCTACTCCGCCGCCTTGGTAATTGCCGGAGTCGCCGGATGCAGCCGCGCCTGGTCCCGCCCGGCGGCCACCTGCCGCAGCCGGTTCATCACGCTGCCCGTGCCCGCCGGGATCAGGCGGCCCACGATGACGTTCTCCTTCAGCCCCTGCAGGCTGTCCACCTTGCCGGCCGTGGCCGCCTCGGTCAGCACCCGCGTGGTCTCCTGGAACGACGCCGCCGAGATGAAGCTGTGGGTCTGCAGGCTGGCCTTGGTGATGCCCTGCAACACCGGCATCGCCGTCGCCGCACGCTCCTCCATCGCCACACGCTTCTCGTTCTCCGCCTCGAACTCGAGCCGGTCCACCTGCTCGCCCTGCAGATAGGTCGTGTCCCCCGGCTCCAGGATTTCCACCTTCTGCAGCATCTGCCGGACGATGACCTCGATATGCTTGTCGTTGATCCTCACGCCCTGCAGCCGGTAGACGTCCTGGATTTCATTGACCAGGTAGTCCGACAGCGCCTCGACGCCCAACACCTTCAAGATGTCGTGCGGCACGCGCGGCCCGTCCACCAGCGGGTCGCCCCGGCGCACGAAGTCGCCCTCCTGCACGCTGACGTGCTTGCCCTTCGGGATCAGGTACTCGGTGTCCTCGCTCGTCTCGTCGTTCTTCACGATGACCCGGCGCTTGGCCTTGTAGTCCTTCCCGAACTCCACCCGGCCATCCATCTCGGCGATGATTGCATGGTCCTTGGGCCGCCGCGCCTCGAACAGCTCCGCCACCCGCGGCAGGCCGCCGGTGATGTCGCGGGTCTTGCTGCCCTCGCGGGGGATCCGCGCCAGCACGTCGCCGGCCGCCACCGTGGCCCCGTTCTCGACCGACAGGATCGAGTCCGGGTTGAGGAAGTAGCGCGCCTCCGCCCCGTTGGGGAGCTTCAGCACCTCGCCCTTGGCGTCCTTCAGCTGCAGCCGCGGACGCAGGTCGACGCCCTTCGCCTGCTGCTTGTAGTCCACCACCACGCGCGACGTGAGGCCGGTGACCTCGTCCATCCGCTCCACGATCGTCACCCCGTCGAGCATGTCCAGGTATTCCACCTGGCCCGCCCGCTCGGTGATGATCGGCAGCGTATAGGGGTCCCACTCCGCCAGCTTGTCGTTGCGCTTGACCGTGGTCCCTTCGTCGGCCAGCAGCCGCGCGCCATACGGCACCCGGAAGCGCGCGCGCTCCCGGCCCTTGTCGTCCTGCAGCACCATCTCGCAGTTGCGGGACATGACCACGGGCAAGCCCTGGCTGTTCTGCACCACGTTGCGGTTCTTGATCGACACCGTGCCGTCGTGGCTCGCCTCGACGTTGCTCACCTCGGCGCCGCGCTGCGCCGCGCCGCCGATGTGGAAGGTGCGCATCGTCAACTGCGTCCCGGGCTCGCCGATCGACTGCGCGGCTATCACGCCCACCGCCTCGCCGATGTTCACCGGCGTGCCGCGGGCGAGGTCGCGCCCGTAGCAGGCCGCACAGACCCCGACCCGGCTCTCGCAGGTCAGCACGGACCGGATCTTGACCGATTCCACGCCCGACGTTTCGATCCGCTCGGCCTCCGGCTCTTCGATCAAGGTGTTGCGCGGCAGGATGATCGTGTTGGTGATGGGGTCCAGCACGTCTTCGGCCGTGGTGCGGCCCAGCGTGCGTTCCTCGAGCCCGGCCACCACCTCGCCGCCATCCATGACGGCTTTGACCGTCAAGCCCCGCTCCGTCCCGCAATCCGGCTCGACGATGATGCAGTCCTGTGCCACGTCCACGAGCCGCCGGGTCAGGTAGCCGGAGTTGGCCGTCTTCAACGCTGTGTCCGCCAGGCCCTTGCGGGCGCCGTGGGTGGAGTTGAAGTACTCGAGGACGGAGAGCCCCTCCTTGAAGTTGGCGATGATCGGCTGCTCGATGATCTCGCCCGAGGGCTTGGCCATCAGGCCGCGCATGCCCGCCAGCTGGCGCATCTGCGCCGGCGACCCGCGCGCGCCGGAGTGGCTCATCATCCACACCGAGTTCGTCGGCGTGCCCACCTCCTGCTTGCTGATCTCCTTCATCATCGCGCCGGCCACCTCGTCGGTGCAGCGCGACCAGGCGTCCACCACCTTGTTGTAGCGCTCGCCGGCGGTGATCAGCCCGTCCTGGTACTGCTGCTCGAACTCCTTGACCTCGTTCTGGGTCTTGAGGATCAGCTCCGGCTTGCTGTCCGGGATGATCAGGTCGTCCTTGCCGAAGGAGAGGCCCGCCTTGGCGGCCTGGCCGAAGCCCAGCCCCATCAGCCGGTCGGCGAAGATCACGCATTCCTTCTGGCCGCAATGGCGGTAGACCGCGTCGATCACGTCCGACACGTTCTTCTTGGTCAGCGTTCGGTTGATCAGGCTGAAGGGCACGTTCGGGTTGCGCGGCAGGATTTGCGCGATCAGCATGCGGCCCGGCGTGGTCACCACCAGCTCGCGGGTCGGCCTGCCCTCGGCGTCCACCGCCTCATAGCGGCAGCGGATCTTGTCGTGCAGCTGGATGGCCTTGGCCGTCAGCGCATACTCGATCTCGCCCACGCTGGCGAAGGCCGTCGGGCCTTTCTTCAGCAACTCGACCGGCTTGCCGCCCTCCTCCCGGTAGACGGCCGCGTCCGGCGCCTCGCGGAACTCCGGCGTCTCCAGGCTGAGGTAGTACAGCCCGAGCACGATGTCCTGGCTCGGCACGATGATCGGCTTGCCGTTGGCCGGGCTGAGGATGTTGTTCGTGCTCATCATCAGCACGCGGGCCTCCAGCTGCGCCTCCAGGCTGAGCGGCACGTGCACCGCCATCTGGTCGCCGTCGAAGTCCGCGTTGAAGGCGGTGCACACCAGCGGATGCAGCTGGATCGCCTTGCCCTCGATCAGTACGGGCTCGAATGCCTGGATGCCCAGGCGGTGCAGGGTCGGCGCCCGGTTGAGCATCACCGGATGTTCGCGGATGACCTCTTCCAGGATGTCCCAAACTTCCGGCCGCTCCTTCTCCACCATGCGTTTGGCCGCCTTGATGGTGGTCGCGTGCCCGTACTTCTCCAGCTTCGAGTAAATGAACGGCTTGAACAGCTCGAGCGCCATCTTCTTCGGCAGCCCGCACTGGTGCAGCTTCAGCTCCGGCCCGACCACGATCACCGAGCGGCCCGAATAGTCCACGCGCTTGCCCAGCAGGTTCTGCCGGAACCGGCCCTGCTTGCCCTTCAGCATGTCGGACAGGCTCTTCAAAGGCCGCTTGTTCGCGCCCGTGATGGCCCGGCCGCGACGGCCGTTGTCGAACAGCGCGTCCACGCTCTCCTGCAGCATGCGCTTCTCGTTGCGCACGATGATGTCGGGCGCCCGCAGCTCGATCAACCGCTTGAGGCGGTTGTTGCGGTTGATCACCCGGCGATACAGGTCGTTCAGGTCCGAGGTCGCGAACCGGCCGCCATCGAGCGGCACCAGCGGGCGCAGCTCCGGCGGAATCACCGGCACCACGTCCAGGATCATCCACTCCGGCTTGGCGCCGCTCTCGCTGAACGCCTCGATCAGCTTGAGGCGCTTGACCAGCTTCTTGCGCTTGGCCTCGCTGGTCGTGTCCTTGAGGTCGGCCCGCAGCTTCACCTTCTCGGCGCCGGTGTCGATGCCGTGCAGCACCTTCTTGATCGCCTCGGCGCCGATGCCGACCTCGAACTCCTCGCCGAACTCGTCCTGCTTGGCCAGGAACTGGTCCTCGGTCAGCAACTGGAACTGCTTGAGGTCGGTGACGCCGGGATCGAGCACCACGTAGCTCTCGAAATAGAGGATCTTCTCCAGCTCCTTGAGCGTGAGATCGACCATCAGCCCGATGCGGCTCGGCAGCGACTTCAGGAACCAGATATGCGCCACCGGGCTCGCCAGCTCGATATGGCCCATCCGCTCGCGCCGCACCTTGGCCAAGGTGACCTCGACGCCGCACTTCTCGCAGATGATGCCGCGGAACTTCATGCGCTTGTACTTGCCGCACAGGCACTCGTAGTCCTTGATCGGCCCGAAGATGCGCGCGCAGAACAGTCCGTCCCGCTCCGGCTTAAAGGTGCGGTAGTTGATCGTCTCCGGCTTCTTGATCTCGCCATACGACCAGCTGCGGATTTGCTCCGGGCTGGCCATCTGGATGCGGATTTCGTCGAAGGTCACGGCCGAACCGGCCTGGCCCAGGATCTTCATCAACTCGTTCATGCAATCACCCCAATGCGGCGGCCGCAGCGGGCCGCCGTCCGTGTCCGGGTTAACCTAATCAAACAGGGCGACTGGACAGGTCCACGTTCAGGCCCAAGGACTTCAATTCCTTGACCAGCACGTTGAAGCTCTCCGGGATGCCGGCCTCGAAGTTGTCCTGCTCGCGCACGATCGCCTCATAGACCTTGGTGCGGCCCGACACGTCGTCGGACTTCACCGTCAGCATCTCCTGCAGCGTATAGGCCGCGCCGTACGCCTCGAGCGCCCAAACCTCCATCTCGCCGAAGCGCTGGCCGCCGAACTGCGCCTTGCCGCCCAGCGGCTGCTGGGTAACCAGGCTGTACGGCCCGATCGAGCGCGCGTGGATCTTGTCGTCCACCAAGTGGTGCAGCTTCAGCATGTAGATGTAGCCGACAGTGACCTTGCGCTCGAAGATCTCGCCCGTGCGCCCGTCGGTCAGATACACCTGCCCGGACGTGTTCAGCCCAGCCTTGGTCAGCATGCCCTCGATGTCCGACATGCGGGCGCCGTCGAACACCGGAGTGGCGATCGGGATGCCCTTCTTGAGGTTGTCGGACAATTCCAGCAGCTGCTCGGTGCTCATCGGCGCGATCTGCTCGTTGAACTCCGTGTCGCCATAGATGTCGCGCAGCATCTCCAGCAGGGCCTCGCGCTGGGCGCCGGTGCGGCGATACTCGTCCACCAGCTCGCCCACCTGCTTGCCCAGCGTGGCGCAGGCCCAGCCCAGATGCGTCTCCAGGATTTGCCCCACGTTCATCCGGCTCGGCACGCCGAGCGGATTGAGCACCAGGTCGACATGGGTGCCGTCCTCGAGGAACGGCATGTCCTCGACCGGCGTCACGCGGGACACGACGCCCTTGTTGCCGTGGCGCCCGGCCATCTTGTCGCCCGGCTGCAGCTTGCGCTTCACGGCCACGAACACCTTGACCATCTTCATCACGCCCGGCGGCAGCTCGTCGCCGCGCTGCAGCTTCTCCACCTTGCCGTCGAAACGCGCCTGCAGCCGCTGCACCGCCGCGTCGAACTCGCGCTTCAGGGTCTCGATCTCCGCCATCACGGCGTCGTCCGTCACCCCGATGTTGCGCCAGGCGCCGCGCGGATGCTCGGCCAGCACCGCTTCGTCGAGCGTCGAGCCGGCCTTGATGCCCTTGAAGCCGCCGCTGGCCTTGTGGCCCAGCAGCTTCTCGCGCAGCCGGTTCAGGAACGACCGCTCCTGGATCGCCCGCTCGTCGTCACGGTCCTTGGCCAGCCGCTCGATCTCCGAGCGCTCGATCGCCATCGCGCGCTCGTCCTTGTCCACGCCCCGGCGGCTGAACACCCGCACATCGACGATCGTCCCGGTCACGCCCGGCGGCAGCTTGAGGCTGGTGTCCCGCACGTCGGACGCCTTTTCGCCGAAGATCGCCCGCAGCAGCTTCTCCTCGGGCGTCATCGGGCTCTCGCCCTTCGGCGTCACCTTGCCGACCAGGATGTCGCCCGGGTTCACTTCGGCGCCGATATAGACGATCCCGGCCTCATCGAGGTTCTTCAGCGCTTCCTCGCCCACGTTCGGGATGTCGCGGGTGATCTCCTCCTGGCCCAGCTTGGTGTCGCGGGCCATGACCTCGAACTCCTCGATGTGGATCGAGGTGAAGACGTCATCCCGGGCGATCCGCTCGGAGATCAGGATGCTGTCCTCGAAGTTGTAGCCGTTCCAGGGCATGAAAGCGCACAGCACGTTCCGCCCCAGCGCCAGTTCACCCAGATCGGTGCTCGGGCCGTCGGCGATGATGTCGCCGATGGTGACCCGGTCGCCGACTTTGACCAGCGGCCGCTGGTTGATGCAGGTGCTCTGGTTGCTGCGCATGTACTTGCGCAGCCGGTAGATGTCCACGCCATGCGTCGTGCCGTCGTCGGCTGTCGCGCGCACCACGATACGGGCGCCGTCGATCTGGTCCACGATGCCCGGGCGCCGGGCCACGATGGTGGCGCCGCTGTCGCGGGCGACCGCCGCCTCCATGCCGGTGCCCACCAGCGGCGCGTCGGCGCGGATCAAGGGCACCGCCTGCCGCTGCATGTTGCTGCCCATCAGCGCCCGGTTCGCGTCGTCGTTCTCGAGGAACGGGATCAGCGCGGCCGCGACCGACACCAGCTGCCGCGGGCTCACGTCCACGGCCGTGACGTCCTCCGGCTTGACCAGCCGGAAGTCGCCCTGCCGCCGCACCGAGACCAGCTCGTTGGTGAAGTTGCCTTCCTTGTCGGTGGGCGCATCCGCCTGCGCCACCACCAGCTTCTCCTCCTCCATCGCGGAGAGATACTTCCACCCCTCCTGGACCTGGCCATCCTTCACCAGGCGGTACGGCGTTTCGATGAAGCCGTACTTGTTCACCTTGGCGTAGGTCGCCAAGCTGTTGATCAGCCCGATGTTCGGCCCCTCCGGCGTCTCGATCGGGCAGATGCGGCCGTAATGCGTCGGATGCACGTCGCGCACCTCGAAGCCCGCCCGCTCCCGCGTCAGCCCGCCCGGGCCAAGCGCGGACAGGCGGCGCTTATGCGTCACTTCCGAAAGCGGGTTGGTCTGGTCCATGAACTGGCTGAGCTGCGAGGAGCCGAAGAACTCCCGCACCGCGGCGGCGGCCGGCTTGGCGTTGATCAGGTCGTGCGGCATGACGGTGTCGATATCGACCGAGCCCATGCGCTCCCGAATGGCGCGCTCCATGCGCAGCAGGCCCAGCCGGTACTGGTTCTCCATCAGCTCGCCCACCGAGCGGACCCGGCGGTTGCCAAGGTTGTCGATGTCGTCGATCGTGCCGCGGCCGTCCTTCAACTCGCACATGATCTTGACGGTCTTCAGCACGTCCTCCTTGCGCAGCACGCGCACGGAGTCCTCGGCGTCCATGCCGAGGCGCATGTTCATCTTGACCCGGCCGACCGCGGACAGGTCGTAGCGGTCGCCATCGAAGAACAGGCCGCGGAACAAGGCCTCGGCCGTCTCCGGCGTCGGCGGCTCGCCGGGCCGCATCACGCGGTAGATGTCGACCAGCGCGTCGTCGCGGTTGCTGTTCTTGTCCACGGCCAGGGTGTTGCGCAGCCACGGCCCGTTCGACTGGTCGACCGCCAGGGTCGCCAGCCGGTCGATGCCGAGGTCCTCGAGCTGCGTCAGCCGCGCCTCGGCCAGCTCCTCACCTGCCTCGGCGTAAATCTCGCCGGTTTCTTCGTTGACCAGGTCGGTCGCCATGTAGCGGCCCAGCAGGTCGGCCCGGCCGACCAGCACGGTGCCGGTCTTATCGGCGATTTTGCGAGCGTTGCGCTGCGTCAGCTTGGCGCCGGCCTCGGCCACCACCGCGCCGGTGTCGGCGTCCACCAAAGGCTCCGCCAGGGTGATGCCGCGATAGGCGTCCGCCTCGAACGGCCGCGCCCAGCCCTTCGGCGTGCGGGTGAACATCACCTGGGTATAGAAGTAGTTGAGGATCTCCTCGGCATCCATGCCACGGATTTCGCCGATGTCCACCGTCTCGCCGGCGGCGACGCGCTGGGCCCGCAGCGCCTCGGTCGCGGTGCTCTCGAGCGCATAGAGCAGCGTGGTGACCGGCAGCTTCCGCTTGCGGTCGATGCGGACGTAGACCAGGTCCTTGCTGTCGAACTCGAAATCGAGCCACGAGCCGCGATACGGGATCACCCGGGCGGCGAACAGGTACTTGCCGCTGCTGTGCGTCTTGCCCTTGTCGTGGTCGAAGAACACGCCGGGGCTGCGGTGCATCTGGCTGACGATGACGCGTTCGGTGCCGTTGATGATGAAGGTGCCGTTATCCGTCATCAGGGGCATGTCGCCCATGTAGACCGGCTGTTCCTTGATGTCGCGGATGGAACGGGCGCCGGTGTCCTCGTCGAGGTCCCACACGATCAGCCGCAGGATCACCTTGAGCGGCGCCGCGAAGGTCATGCCGCGCTGGATGCATTCCTCGACGTCGTATTTCGGCTCCTCCAGCTCGTAGTAGACGAACTCCAGGCGGCCGCGCCCGGCGAAGTCGTCGATCGGGAACACCGATTTGAACACTTCCTGCAACCCGGTCGGCGTCCGGCTGTCTGGCTGCACGTTCATCTGCAGGAACGCTTCATAGCTGGAGCGCTGTACATCGATCAGATTGGGCATCGGCGCCACTTCGGGGATGCGCCCGAAGCTCTTGCGGATGCGCTTCTGTCCCGTGAACGACTTGCTGATAGCGTTCATGCGTGTCCCTAACCTTCGCCCAACGTCCACGGCCCCGAAACCCCCGGCCGCCCAGGTCGTTCAACCACTGAGGGCTTCCAAGGCTCGCCCCCTCCATCCAGCAACGGCTACGCGGGCAGGAACCAGGCCTGGTTCCCACCCGCGCACCATCTCAACAGCCCGGCGTCGCCCTCGCGGGCAGTCGCCGGGCCAGCGCGCTACTTGATCTCGACAGCGGCGCCCTGCTCCTCGAGCTGCTTCTTCAGCTTCTCGGCCTCGTCCTTGTTCACGCCTTCCTTGACGGTTTTCGGCGCCGCCTCGACCAGGTCCTTGGCTTCCTTCAGCCCGAGGCCCGTGATCGTACGGATTTCCTTGATCACGTTGATCTTCTTCTCGCCGACCTTCGCCAGCACCACCGTGAACTCGGTCTGCTCCTCGACCGGCGCCGCGGCGGCGGCAGCCGGGGCGGCGGCAGCAGCGGCAGGCGCCGCGGCGGACACGCCCCACTTCTCTTCCAGCATCTTGGAAAGCTCGGCGGCTTCCAAAACCGTGAGCTTCGACAGCTCTTCTACAAGACTCGCCAAATCGGCCATGTCGTATCTTCCTAATCTAGTCCCTGGGTGGTTCCATGCAAGACCGGTGCCCACCGGCCCCGGCCCCGCGCTCATCTTGGCTAAGCGGCGTTTAGGCCGCCTCCGCCTCGTCCTTCTTGGAATAGGCCCCGAAAACCCTTGCGAGTTGTCCAGCTGGCGCTGCGAGCACGCTTGCGATCCGAGTGCCTGGGGTTTGCAGCATCCCCACCAGCCTGGCGCGCAGCGCATCGAGCGACGGCAAATCCGCCAACGCCCTGATCCCATCCGCATTCAGCATCTGGGAGCCGAGGGCGCCGCCGATCACGACGAACTTCTCGTTGGTCTTGGCGAAATCGACGGCAGCCTTGGCCACGGCCACCGGGTCACGCGACCACGCGAGCGCGGTCGGCCCCTTCAGCATAGGCTTGATGCCGTCGAATGAGGTCCCATCCAGGGCGAGTGCGGCCAGCCGGTTCTTCGCGACTTTGAAGGTCGATCCCGAGGCTCGCATCTTGCGTCGCAGATCAGACACCTCGGCTACGGTCAGACCCTTGTTCTGGGTGACCACGACCATCGACGTCTGTGCGAACACTTGACCGAGCGCGGCAACGAACTCCCGCTTCTCCGTACGGTCCACGTCCCGTCTCCTGTTGACCCCCGTGCGTTTGGACCGCACGCGGGCCGGTTTGCCCCGACGCGTACCCGTGTACGCGCCCTGCACACCCGAATGGATGCGCAAATCGCCTGTCCGGAGCCCAAGCCTGGCGCGAACCGACGGGTTCGACCGGGACAAGGGACCCTTTAGCCGGAACAGCTAGGCTGCCGGGTGGCGGAACCACCCGAAAACGCTTGCTCCCCGTCTCCTGCGCGCGGACCTCGCGGTCCTTTAAGGCCTCCTTGGAGGCGACGTGCAGTCTCGGACAGGTGCGGGGACGCCGAAGCGCCCCCTAAGCGCCAGCCCTTGCGGGCCGGCGAATTCCCTAGGCCGTCAGGCTCGACACATCGACCCGCACGCCGGGTCCCATGGTGGAGCTAAGCGACGCCTTCTGGACGTAAGTACCCTTGGCGCCGGCGGGCTTGGCCTTCTGGATCGTGTCCACGAAGGCGCGGATATTCTCGAGCAGCTTGTCGCCCTCGAAGCTCGCCTTGCCGATCCCGGCATGCACGATGCCCGCCTTTTCGGCGCGGAACTCGACCTGACCGGACTTGGCTGCGGTCACGGCGCCTTTCACGTCCATTGTCACCGTCCCCAATTTCGGGTTCGGCATCAGGCCGCGCGGACCCAAGATTTTACCGAGCCGGCCCACCAGGGCCATCATGTCGGGCGTCGCGATGCAGCGGTCGAAGCCGAACTCGCCGGCCTGCACCTTCTCGGCCAGGTCCTCGGCGCCCACAATGTCGGCGCCGGCGGCCAGCGCCTCCTCGGCCTTGGCGCCGCGCGCGAACACGCCGACCCGCAAGGTCTTGCCGGTACCGTTCGGCAGGCTGAGCAGGCCGCGCACCATCTGGTCGGCATGGCGGGGGTCGATGCCAAGGTTCATGCTGAACTCGACCGTCTCGTCGAACTTGGCGCGGGCATTGGCCCGCACCAGTTGGATCGCCTCGGGCAGGCTATAGGACTTGGTGCGGTCGAACGCGGCGTAGCCGGCCGCCAGGCGCTTGTCGTGTGCCACCGGATCAGCCCTCCACCACGGTCAAGCCCATCGAGCGTGCGCTGCCGGCCAGCATGCGGACCGCGGCGTCCACCCCGTTGGCGTTCATGTCCTTCATCTTGGTCTCGGCGATCTCGCGCAGCTGCGCGGTGGTGACGCGGCCCACCGCGGCGCCCTTGCCCGCCGTGGTCGTGCCCTTGGTGATCCCCGCCGCCTTTTTCAGGAAGTAGGTGTTCGGCGGCGTTTTCATCACGAAGGTGAAGCTGCGGTCGCCAAATGCGGTGATCACGACGGGGATGGGCATGCCGGGCTCCATGCCCTGCGTCACCGCGTTGAACTCCTTGACGAACGCCATGATGTTCAGGCCGCGCTGGCCCAGCGCCGGGCCGACCGGCGGAGACGGGTTCGCCTTCCCGGCCGGGATTTGCAACTTTATGTAGCCAACGATCTTTTTCGCCAAGTGCCTGGCCCCCTCTGCGGCGCAGGAACCGCGGTCATATCGATGGTCGCAGCCGTTCGGCCGCACCAATCTCCCGCGTTCCGGATAGGGGCGGGCGTATAGCCGAGCACGCCCGCGCCGTCCAGCGCTTTCTCACGCATGGCTGGGCAGGTCGGTCCGGCGACACTATAAGAGGGCCGTCCCTCGCAGCAAAGGTTCCATCAATGGCCGTCAAGCCCACCGTCACCCAGCCCGCCCGCACACCTCGCTTCAACGAGACCGCGCTCGCCATCGGCGGCTCGCTGGTGATCGCGCTGGTGCTCGCGACCCTGGTCACCGGCAATCCGTTCCGGGCGTTGGTCCTGGCCTATACCGACTATAGCCATACTCCGGCCGCCGGGGCGCCCAAGGCCGATACGGTGAACGCGCCCAACACGCAACCCAAGTAGCCTGTTACGGATTGTTTAACAGCAGACATATTCAGGAAACAGAACCCTGGTAGCTCCAGCCGCTCTGGTGCCGTTCACCTGGATAAGGACATCGCATGGCGTTCCGCCGAACCCTTCCCATCGCCGTGTTGCTCGGCTGTGCCGCCGCTGCGCTGCTGCCCTCCCGCCCGGCCGCGGCCTGGTGGGTCCGCGGCGGCGGGGGCTATCCGGTCTACGTGGCGCCGCCGGTCGTGGTCGCCCCACCGCCGGTCGCCTATGTCCGGCCCTATCCCACCTACGCCCGCTGGATCCCGCCCCATTGGGATCGCCGGGGCCGCTGGCACGTCGGCCACTGGGGCTGACCGCTAGATCACCAACTCGATCACGAACGGCCCTGGCCGGGCGTTCGCCTGCGCGAAAACGTCGGCGAACGCCTCCATCGTCTGCACGCGGGCGCCCTCCACGCCCATCCCGCCGGCCAGCCGGACCCAGTCCAGGTCCGGGTTGCCCAGGTCCAGCATGTCCATCGCCGTCCGCCCGGGGTTGGCGCCCACGCCGCGGTACTCGCCCAGCAGGATCGCGTATTTCCGGTTGGACAGGATCACCGTCGTCACATCCAGCCGCTCCCGCGCCTGCGTCCAGAACCCCTGCAGCGTGTACATGGCCGAACCATCCGCCTGCAGCGCCACCACCCGGCGGCTCGGCGCGCCGATGGCCGCCCCGGTCGCCAACGGAATGCCGCAGCCGATCGCGCCCCCGGTGATCTGCAGCCAATCGTGCGGCGCCGCCCCATGCGTGTCGGGATAGAACGCCCGGCCGAAGCTGACGCTCTCATCCACCACCACCGCATGCTCCGGCAGCAGCGCGGCCAAGCTCTGCGCCACCGCCTCCGACGTCACCGCCCCACGCGCGGGGCCTGCGGCCGGCTTCGCCGTCCCAGCCAACGGCGCCCCGGCGGCCGCGCCAAGCGCCTCGGCCACGCGGGCCAGGGCGTCGGCTGCGTCCTGCTCCGGCCGGGCCAAGACATGCACCTGGCAGTCGGCGGGATACATGGTGCCGGGCTTGCCGGGATAGGCGAAGAACCCGACCGGCGGCGTGGCCCCGACCAGGATCAGGTGCCGCACCCCCGCCAGCGCCGCCACCGCCTGGTCCACCGGATAGGGCACGCGGTTGATCGGCGCGCGTCCGCGTCCCCGCTCGATGCGCCCGTTGCTGGTCTGCGCCAGCATCCGCGCCCCGGTCGCCGCCACGATCCCGGCCGCCACGCCCAGCGGTCCCGCGAGCAGCGCGCCGTTGCCCAGGATCAGCATCGCCGGCGCGCCGGACCGCAAGGCCGCCACCGCCCCGCGCACCGCGTCGGGCGAGGCTTGCGGCGTCGCTGGCCGCGGCAAGGGCGTGCCCACCACGCCGCCATCGTCCCAGCACGTGTCCGATGGCAGGATCAGGGTCGCAATCCCGCCATCGGCCGCCTGCACCGCCGAGGCACAGTCCGCCCCGACCGTCGCCGCCAGGGTCGCCGTCCGCGTCCAGGCCGACACCGGCCGCGCCCAGCCCTCGGTATCGGCCGTCAGCGGCGCGTCCAGCTTGCGATGATAGGTGGCCTGGTCGCCGACCAGGTTCACGATCGGCGACCGGGCCCGGCGGGCGTTGTGCAGGTTGGCCAGGCCGTTCGCCAGGCCGGGTCCGCAATGCAGCAAGGTCGCCGCCGGCCGTCCTTGCATCCGCGCATACCCGTCGGCAGCACCCGTCACCACGTTCTCCTGCAGCCCGAGCACGCACCGCATTCCCGGGATGCGGTCCAGCGCCGCCACGAAGTGCATCTCGGAGGTTCCGGGGTTGGAGAAACAGGTGTCGACCCCGCAGGCCAGCAAGGTATGCACAAGGCTTTCGGCGCCGTTCATCCCGGTTCTCCCTTGATTTGGCGCCAGACTGCGCGTGGCCCCAGCCGAAGGCAACGCCTTGCCGCCCCTGGCGCCGAGGCCTAGGGAGGGCCAAAGCAACCAGGGACGGCCGGCCGAAAATGACCACCATCATGTATCCCGAGCGCATGTACGCCGACGACGCCCAGGAGCAACGCATCTTCGGCCCCGGCGCCACCATCCTGATGCGCGACAGCGCTGTGCTGGCCGACCTCTCCGACGCCGACTGCGCCCAGGTGGACGGGCTGATGATCTTCCGCCAGTTCCTCCGTGCCGGCGACATGGCCCGCTTCACCCGGCTGCGCGCCGTGGTCCGCATGGGCGTCGGCTACGACCGGATCGATCGCGCCGCCGCCGCCGAACGCGGCATCATCGTCTGCAACGTGCCGGATTACGGCACCACCGAGGTCGCCGACCACGCCATCTCGCTGGTCATGGCGCTGCGCCGCGGCCTGCTGCTGCACCACGACGCGCAGCGCGGCCCCGCCCCCGCGCCCTGGGTCGCCACCCCACATGCCCTGCTGCGCCGGACCAGCGCGCAGAGCTTCGGCGTCGTCGGCCTCGGCCGCATCGGCACGGCGGTGGCGCTGCGGGCCAAGGCGCTCGGCTTCAAGGTCGCCTTCTACGACCCGGCCAAGCCCAACGGCTCCGAACTCGCCCTCGGCATCGCCCGCGCCGCAACCTTGGCGGAGCTGCTGCGCCAAGCGGACGTGCTGAGCCTGCACGTGCCGCAGACGCCGGACACGATCGGCATGATCGGCGCCGCCGAGCTCGCGCTGCTGCCTGCCAACGCCGTGGTGGTGAACACCGCGCGGGGGACCGTGCTCGACATCGGGGCGCTGGCCGAGGCGCTGCGCCAGGACCGCATCGCCGGCGCCGGGCTCGACGTGGTGCCGGTGGAACCGCCGGTGGAGCCCGTTGCGGACCTGCTCCGCGCCTACCGCGCGCACGAGCCCTGGCTGCGTGGCCGCCTGATCGTCACGCCCCATTCCGCCTACCTGACACCCGAGGCGCATCTCGACATCCGCATCAAGTCCGCCGAGACCATGCGCGCCGCGCTGATGACCAACAGCCCGCAGAATGTGATCACCCCCGACATGTACTAAGTGGCCGTTACTAAGTGGCCGACGCACCCTCGCTGCTGATCCTGTTCGGCGCGGTCGTTGCCGGTTTCGTGCAGGGCCTGTCCGGGTTCGCGGTCGGCCTCGTCGCCACCGTGTTCTGGTCGTACTCGCTGGCCCCGCAGGAGATCGCGCCGCTGATCGCCATCGCCTCCATCGCCGGCCAGTCGCTCACCATTCGCGCGGTGCTGCGGAGCCTCGACTTCCGGCTTGCCATGCCCATGTTGCTGGGCGGCGTTGCCGGCGTGCCCGTCGGCGTCGCCCTGCTGCCGCATGTGGACACCGTGCTGTTCCAGTTCGGCGTCGGCCTGCTGCTTGCGGCCTATTGCCCGGCGATGCTGCTGGCCGGCGCCCTGCCCCGCATCCGCTTCGGCGGTCGCTGGGCCGATGCGGCGGCCGGGCTGGTCGGCGGCGTCATGGGCGGCATCGCCGGGCTCGGCGGCCCCGCCCCCACCCTATGGTGCGCGCTCCGTGGCTGGGACCGGGACGTGCAGCGGGCTGTATTCCAGAGCTTCCTCGTTGTCGCCCAGGGCGCCGTCCTGCTCGGCTACATCGGCACCGGCGCCATCACGCCGCACGTGCTGCAGCTGAGCCTGTGGGTCATGCCCTGCATCCTGCTGCCTTCGCTGCTGGGCGCGCGCCTGTATTCCCGCTTCAGCACCGACACCTTCCGCCGGGTCGTGCTGGGCCTGCTGTTCCTGAGCGGCGTGGCGCTGCTGGCGCAATCGGTGCCCTCGCTGTCGCACCGTTGACACCCCGGGACCGCCCGCCCACCCTGCCGTCAACGAACGCCATCCAGGGGACGCCCATGCCCGACAGCCACGCACCCCGCCGGCTCCGCAGCCGCGGCTGGTTCGACGACCCGTCCAATCCCAGCATGACGGCGCTCTACCTCGAGCGCTACATGAACTTCGGCCTCACTCGCGGCGAGCTGCAATCCGGCCGGCCCATCATCGGCATCGCCCAGACCGGCTCCGATCTCTCGCCCTGCAACCGCCACCATGTCGCCCTCGCCAGCCGCGTCCGCGACGGCATCCGCGACGCCGGCGGGGTGCCGCTCGAGTTCCCGATCCACCCGATCCAGGAAACCGGCAAGCGCCCGACCGCCGCACTCGACCGCAACCTCGCCTACCTCAGCCTGGTCGAGGTTCTGCACGGCTACCCGATCGACGGCGTGGTGCTCACCGCCGGCTGCGACAAAACCGTGCCGGCCGTGCTGATGGGGGCGGCCACGGTCAACATCCCCAGCATCGTGCTCTCCGGCGGCCCCATGCTGGATGGCTGGTACGGCGGCCGGCTCGCCGGGTCCGGCACCATCGTGTGGGAGGCCCGCAAGCTGCTCGCCGAGGACAAGATCGACTATCCCCAGTTCATCGACATGGTCGCCGCCTCCGCCTCCTCCGTCGGCCATTGCAACACCATGGGCACCGCGCTCAGCATGAACAGCCTGGCCGAGGCGCTCGGCATGTCGTTGCCCGGCTGCGCCGCCATCCCCGGCCCGCACAAGGAGCGCGGCTGGATGGCCTACGAGACCGGGCGCCGCATCGTGGGCATGGTCGCCGAGAACTTGCGCCCGTCCGACATCATGACCAAGGCCGCCTTCGAGAACGCCGTCGTCGCCGCCACCGCGCTCGGCGCCAGCAGCAACTGCCCGATCAGTATGATCGCCATTGCCCGCCACATGGGCGTGGACCACACGCTCGACGACTGGCAGCGCCTGGGCGCCGACATTCCGCTGCTGACCGACGTGCAGCCGGCCGGGCGCTTCCTGGGTGAGGGGTTCTTCCGCGCCGGCGGCGTCCCTGCCGTGATGCGCGAGCTCATGGACGCCGGCAAGCTGCAGACCGGGGTCATGACCTGCACCGGCCAGACCCTGGCCGAGAACCTGGCCCGGCCGCTTCCGGTGGACCGCCCCTTGGTCGATCGCGAGGTGATCCGCGCCTACGACAATCCCATGAAGGAACACGCGGGCTTCGCCGTGCTCTCCGGCAACCTGTTCGACGCGGCGGTGATGAAGATCAGCGTCATCGACCCCGAGTTCCGCGCCCGCTTCCTCTCCGACCCCGACAAGCCCAACGTGTTCGAGGGCAAGGCGATCGTGTTCGAAGGCCCGGAGGACTACCACGACCGCCTCGACGACCCCCAGCTCGGCGTGACCGACCACAGCATCCTCGTGGTCCGCAACTGCGGCCCGGTCGGCTACCCCGGCGGTGCCGAGGTGGTGAACATGCAGCCCCCGGCCGCCCTGCTGAAAACCGGGGTCAACGCGCTGCCGACCATGGGCGACGGCCGCCAGTCCGGCACCTCCGGCAGCCCCAGCATCCTGAATGTCTCCCCCGAGGCGGTGGTGGGCGGCGGCCTGGCCCTGCTGCAGACCGGCGACCGCGTCCGCATCGACCTCAACACCCGCAAGGTGGACGTGCTGATCCCCGAAGCCGAGCTGGCGACCCGCCGCAAGGCCTGGACCGCGCCGGTGCTGCAGCACAAGACGCCCTGGGAGGCGATCTATCGCAGCATGGTCGGCCAGCATGCGACCGGCGCCTGCCTGGAGCCCGCGACGCTGTACCTCAACATCCTCGAAACCCAGGGCGAAAGCCGCCACAGCCACTAGCTTCAGGGAGTCCGCGATGCCCGGCCGCCTCTCCGGCAAGACCGCCTTCATCACCGCCGCCGCCCAGGGCATCGGCCGCGCCACCGCGCTCGCCTACGCCGCCGAGGGCGCCCGGGTGATCGCCACCGACCTCAACGAAGCCAAGCTCGCCGAGCTGGGTAACGGCATCGCCACGCGGAAGCTCGACGCGACCGACCCGGCCGACATCGCCCGCGTGCTGGCCGGGGCCGGGCCGCTCGACATCCTGTTCAACTGCGCCGGCTTCGTGCATCAGGGCACCATCCTCGACGCCACCGAGGCCGAGTGGGACTTCGCCTTCGCGCTCAACGTGCGCAGCATGTTCCACAGCATCCGCGCCGTCCTGCCCGGCATGATCGGGCGGGGGCGGGGGAGCATCATCAACATGGCCAGCGCCGCCAGCAGCATAAAGGGCGCCCCGGCCCGCTGCGTGTATGGCACCAGCAAGGCGGCCGTCGTCGGGCTGACCAAGTCGGTCGCCGCCGATTTCGTCAAGCAGGGCATCCGCTGCAACGCGATCTGCCCCGGGACCGTGCAGACGCCGAGCCTCGACGACCGCATCGCCGCCAACGCCGCCGCCGCCGGCAGCGTCGAGGCCGCCCGCACCGGCTTCATCGCCCGCCAGGCCATGGGCCGCCTTGGCACGCCGGAGGAGATCGCGGCGCTCGCCGTCTATCTCGGTTCGGACGAAACCCAATTCATCACTGGCCAGACGATCGTCATCGACGGCGGCTGGACCCTGTAGGAGACCGCGATGAAACTGCTCCGCCTGGGCGCCCCCGGCGCCGAGAAGCCCGCTTTGCTCGGCAGCGACGGCAAGCTGCGCGACCTCTCCGGGATCGTGCCGGATTTCAACGCGGCCGCGCTCTCCAAGGCGGGCCTGGCCAAGCTCGCGGCCCTCGATCCCTCGAGCCTGCCCGAACTCGCCGGGGGCGCCCGCATCGGCCCCTGCGTGCCCCGCCCCGTCAACTTCGTCTGCATCGGGCTCAACTATGCCGACCACGCCGCCGAGACGGGCGCAGCCATCCCAAAGGAGCCCATCATCTTCCTGAAGTCGCTCGGCGCCTTCCAGGGCCCGAACGACGATGTGCACATTCCGCGCGGCGCCAAGAAAACGGATTGGGAGGTCGAGCTCGCCATCGTCATCGGCGAGCGCGCCAGCTACGTGCCCGAGCATCAGGCCATGGCCCACGTCGCCGGCTACTGCATCGTCAACGACGTGAGCGAACGGGAGTATCAAACGGAACGCGGCGGCACCTGGGACAAGGGCAAGGGTTGCGACACGTTCGGCCCCACCGGCCCCTGGCTGGTCACCAAGGACGAGGTGCCGGACGTGCACAACCTGGCCATGTGGTGCGAGATTGACGGCAAACGCATGCAGAACGGCAGCACGCGCACCATGATCTTCAACGTTCCCAAGCTGGTGAGCTACGTCAGCCACTTCATGAGCTTGTACCCCGGCGACATCATCAGCACCGGTACGCCGCCCGGCGTCGGCATGGGCGTGAAGCCGGCCCCGGTGTTCCTCAAGGGTGGCGAGACCATGCGGCTGGGCATCGACGGGCTCGGCGAACAGACGCAGCAGGTTTTGGCCGCGTAAGCCGGTTGCCGACCGCCGCCGCGAGACGGTAAGGTTTGCATCAGCAACCGGAACGCGAGAGAGCCCCACCATGCGCAGCCCTCGTGACGACGACGAGAACTACGAAGCCCTCCGCGGCGAGCCGGTCGCGACCTTCGACAACCTGCTGCGCTGGGAGCGCATAAAGCTGCGCGAGGCGGCCCAAAGTGCCGTCAAGGTGCTGGAAACCGACTCGCTGCCGACGCGCGAGTACCTCGATTACATGTGGTCCACCGATGTCGGCATGAAGGAGTTGCGCGCCCGGATGTCCAAGCTGCGCGACCGCATCGCCGAACTCGAGGCCATGAAGGCCGACGCGGCGATGGAGATCGAGTAGGCCCGCCGCTCTGGGCCCAGCGGCTCTGGGCCCGAGCCGCCCTACGGCCCGACTGGGACGACGCTCACGCTGTTGTACGGGCTGCCCCCCGTGGTCAGCGCCTGGGTGGACCACACCAGGTATACCAGCGTCCGCTTCTCTCCGTCCCACATCCGGCTGATCCGGATCTCCTTGAACAGCCAGTTCGCCGAGGCCCCGAACGCGACCTCGTTCGGTGGCAGGCGGTCCGGCAGCCCCACCGCCCCCGTCGCCCGGCAGGCGATGCTGAACCGGCTGGGGTCGGTCGCCAGCCCGATCGAGCCCTTGATCCCGCCCGTCTCTGCCCGCGAGACATAGCAGCTCACGCCCGCCACTTTCGGGTCGTCGTAACGGTCCACCACGATCTTGTCGTTGCGCCCGACCACCCGGAAGGTCGTGCTCACATCGCCCACCCGCGTCGGATCGTCGCCGGCCAGCGCGGGCGCGGCGCTAAGGGCGAATAGGGCGGCAAGGACAAGGCGCATGGCGATCGGCTCCCGGCAGGACTACAGCCTGTAACGTCCGGAAGCCCTGGCGTCGCAAACACGCCCGCGTGAAGGGGGGCGCGTGAAGGGGGGCGCGTGACGGCCCGCGTGACGGCCCGCGTGATGGGGAGAACGCCCTCCCCATCCGTCCGATGGTGCGGGGCCCGCCATCTCTGCCCATATGCCCTCCTCCAAGGAGGCCCGCATGCCCGACGCCCTGACCGACCTCTCCACCGCCCTCGCCGTCCTCGCCGCCGCCACCGCTCCCTCGCTGGTCACGCTCCACCCCGGCGCGCGCGCGCAACGCAGCGCCCTGCTCTGGCAGCCCGGCGTGCTGGTCACCTCCGAACAGGGCCTGCCGGCCGAGACCGAGGTTGCCGCGACCCTTTCCGGCGGCGGCCAGGCCGCCGCCGCCCTCGCCGGGCGCGACCCCGGCACCAACATCGCCGTGCTCCGCCTCGACCTTGCCGGCCCCGCCCGGCCCAGCCCGGCCGAACCCCAACTCGGCGCCCTCGCGCTCGCCTTCGGTGCGGCCCAGGGCGAGCCGACGGTGCGCCTCGGCGCGATCCACCGGGTCGGCCCGGCCTGGGACAGCATGGCCAACGGCCGCATCGACCGGTTGATCCACCTCGACATCCGCCTGAGCAGCCGCGAGGAGGGCGGCCCGGTGCTGGACGCCGCAGGCGGGCTGCTCGGCATGTCCACCCTCGGTCCCCGCCGCCGCGTGCTGGTGATCCCCGCCGCCACGCTCGAGCGCGTCGTGCCGCAACTTCTGTCCGACGGCCGGGTGGCGCAGGGTTGGCTCGGCCTGGGCTTGCAGCCGGTGGGCATCCCCGCGGCCCTTCAGGACGCCGCCGGTCGCGAGGCCGGGCTCATGGTGGTGAGCCTCGCCGCGGGCGGCCCGGCCGAGCAGGCCGGCGTGCTGCCCGGCGACATCTTGCTGGAGGTGGCGGGCGCCCCGGCGCCGCACCCGCGCGCCGTCGCCCGGGCGCTCGCGGGCGACCAGGTGGGCAAGCCCGTGCCGCTGCGCCTCTTGCGGGCAGGCGCACCCATGCACCTGCAGGCGACCGTCGCCTTGCGGCCCGCGGCCTGACCGGGATGCTCGCCAGCCAAACCGGGCTGCGTCCCGGCCTGCTCGTCGCCGTCCTGGCCCGCGACCCGGTGCGCCGGGCCGACATGGCGGCCCGCGTCGCCCTGGCGGGCCACCGCCTGGCGGCCGATGACGGGGAGGCCGACGTCGTGCTGGCGGACGCGAACGCGCGCGGCGCCGCCGAGCCGCCGCTGCTTCGCCTGGCGGAGGGAACCGACGATGCCGGTAGCCTGTTGCCGCCCGGCCTCTCGCCCACCCAGCTGGATGCAGCGCTTCGCGCCGTCGCGGCCGGGCTGCGGGTCAGCCTGCCCGGTCCCGCCCCCGGCTTTGCCGAAGCCGAACCCGCCGGGCCGCCGCTGACCCCGCGCGAGCTTGAAATCCTGTCCTGCCTCGGCGATGGCATGAGCAACAAGGCGGTCGCCCGCCGCCTTGGCATCAGCGCTCATACGGTGAAGTTCCACCTCGAGGCCGTGTTCGCCAAACTGGCGGCGACCAGCCGGGCAGAGGCGGTGGCCAAAGGGCTCAGAAGGGGCTTGATCCTGCTGTAGTGAACAGCCCTGGCCCGAACTGCCCCGGCCCAGCTCCGTTAAGCCGAGGTAACGTCAAGGGAGATGTCGCATGGGTCTATTTTCAAAGCCGATCAAGACGCTCGATGACTTGTTCGTCCACACGATGCAGGACATCTATTACGCCGAAAACCAGATCGTGAAGAACCTTCCGACCATGATCGCGAAGGCGTCCAATCCGGAGCTAAAGGCCGCGTTCACCAAACACCTGACCGAGACGCAAGGTCAGGTGAAGCGTCTGGAGCAGGTGTTTCAGATGCACGGCCAGCCGGTGAAGGGCGTCACCTGCCCCGCGATGGACGGAATCCTGGCCGAGGCCAAGGAGGTGATTTCCGATTGCGGTGATCCGGAGGTCTGCGACGCAGCGATGCTGTCGGCGGCCCAAGCGGTGGAGCACTACGAGATCACCCGCTATGGCTCGCTGATCGCCTACGCCAAGCAGCTTGGCCGCAACGATTGCGCCCAGGTGCTGCAGCAGACGCTCGCGGAAGAGAAGACCACCGACCAGACCTTGTCGCGCATCGCCGAATCGCGCGTCAACAAGCTGGCCGCCTGAGCAAGTGCCGGCCGGGACATCCCGGCCGGCCCACTTCGATGCAGCAGCCCAGCTCAATGCAGCAGCCCAGTCCGATCCCGGATCCGATCCCGCCGCCGGGCCCACCCATTCCGCCCGGCCGCGACCCGGACGACCCTCCGCCGATGGAGGAGCCGCCGGAGCCCGGCCGGTCGCCGTCGCCCGAGCCTCCGCCGCTGCAGCTTTAGCGGCGGAACTTACCCTCGAACACATGCGCACTCAGGGGATTGCGGCCGCTCGGCATCTCTCGCCCACGCAGGCTTTCCGGCAGCAAGCCGGGATCACCCTTGCGACCGATCGCAATGGCCGCTTCCACCCGGTGCCCTTCGGGGAAGTCCAGTTCCGCAAACGCCCGGGCCACATCAAACCCCACCATCCCATGCGCGTACCAACCGGAGCGCGTCGCCTGCAGCGCCATCTGCGCCCATGCCGACCCGGCATCCAGCGAGTGGCTGTGCGAAGGCACCGCCTTGTCGGCGCCCGGTGGCTTCATCAGCGAGTTAGAGGCAAGGATGATCACCACCGCCGCATCCTTTGCCCAGGACCGGTTGAAGTCGTTGAGCAGGCTCAGCATCGCCTCCCAATGCGGCGTGTCCCGCCGCGCATACACGAAGCGCCAGGGCTGCGAGTTATACGACGACGGTGCCCAGCGCGCCGCCTCGAAGATCGTCATCAGATCGGCTTCCGGCATGGCCTCGCCGGTGAAAGCCCGGGGCGACCACCGTTCGAGGAAGATCGGGTCGATCGGATGGTCTGCCGTACGATTGCCGATGGTTGTCATGTTCCAGCCTCCTGAACCCTGTCGAGGCCTTGTGCCCTGTAACAACCGCCGTTGCAACCGAAGGCGCCGCAAGGCGTAATCCCGATCATGATCAGCAACGAAGCCTATTGGTGGCAGGCCGCGCCACTCGAAACGGTGCCGCTACGCCCCATTGACCCGACCTGCGACGTCGCCATCGTCGGTGCGGGCTACACCGGGCTCAGCGCCGCCATCACCCTCGCCCGCGCCGGCCGCAGCGCGCAGGTGTTCGACAAGCAGAAGCCCGGCGAAGGCGCCTCCACCCGCAACGGCGGCATCACCAGCGGCAACCTACGCCCCACCACGCAGCAGCTTGCCGCCCGCTTCGGCGAGCCATGGGCCGCCGCCGTCCTGGAGGAAGGCAAAGCCGCCCGCGAGAGCCTCTATCGGTTCATCGCTGACGAACGCATCGACTGCGACTTCGCCCTTGTCGGCCGCTTCGCCGGCGCCTCCGCCCCCGGAGATTACGACCGCCTCGCCCGCGATGCGGAGTACCTCCACCGCACCCTGGGCATCGAGGCATACGCCGTGCCCCGCGCCGAACAGACGGCCTATCTCGGCACGCAGTATTACCATGGGGGCGCCGTCCGCATGGACATCGGCGGCATCCACCCCGCCAAGCTGCACGCCGGCATGCTCCGCGTGGCGCGCCGCGCCGGGGTTGTCATCCACGGCGAAACCCCGGTCGACACGATCGAGCAGAACGGCGCGCTGCATCGCGTCTCCACCCCACGCGGCTCCACCCTGGCCCGCGATGTCGTCACCGCAACCAACGGCTACACCGACCGCAGCGACCGCTGGCTCCGCCGGCGCCTGGTCCCCGTCCGCAGCCGCATCATCGCCACCGGGCCTATCTCGCCCAATCTCATGGGCGAGCTGATGCCCCGCCGCATGATGATCAGCGAGACCCGCGCGCTGCACTATTACTATCGCCCCAGCCCCGACGGCACCCGCGTCCTGTTCGGCGGCCGCGACGGCACCATCGCCGGCGACCCGGCCTGGCCCACGGAAAGCCTGCGCCGGGCCATGCTCGACATCTTCCCGGTGCTGGAGGACACGCCGCTCGAGCACAGCTGGTTCGGCAACGTGGCGATGAACCGCGACATGATCCCGCGCATCTTCGCCCATGGCGGCAAGCGCTATGCCGCCGGCTATTGCGGCAGCGGCACCGTCTGGGCCCGGTGGGCCGGGCAGAAGGCGGCGCTGCAGATCCTTGGCGACGACGCGGGCGCCTCCGCGCTCGACATGCGCCCCCCGGCGGCGGTGCCGCTCTTCAACGGCACGCCCTGGTTCATGCCCGCAGTGTTCGCCTGGATGACGGCGCAGGATCGGTTCGCCCAGCGTCAGAGATCCACCACCACATAGTCCTGCTCGACCGAGACCGCGAAGGTCGCGGCCACGAACGGCCCGCGGGCCAGCGCCGCCCCATTCTCGACGCTGACGGCATACTGCTTCACCTTGGTCGCGGCCGGGTCGCACCAGCTCTGGCCCGTGCGGATGTCGAACTCCCAGTTGTGCCACGGGCATTTCAGCATCTCGCCCGGCCGGCCATAGTCGAACCGTCCCGGCTCGCTCGACGTCACCACGCCCACCAGCTTGCCCCGGCAGAGGTCGCCGCCTTGATGCGGGCAGCGGTTCAGCAAGGCGAAGAACGATCCGTCCAGGTTGAACACGCCCACTTCGCGGCCCCGTATGGTCACGATCTTGCGGCTGCCAGGCGGGATGTCCGCGGCCGCGGCGACGACCGTCCGCGCCATCACGCCAGCCCGTACACCGCCCGGGCGTTGTCGCCGTAGATCATGCGCTGCTCGGCCGGGTTCATGCGCAGCTTGAAGGCGAGTTCCGGGTTGTCCATGTCCCAATGGGGATAGTCCGTCGCAAACAGCACGCGGTCCCAGCCCATCCAGTCCAGCACGGCGCGCAGGTCCTCGGCGCGCTCCGGCTCGTCCACCGGCTGCGTGGTGAACCACATGTTCTCCCGCATGTACTCCGACGGCGGCCGGGTCAGATGCGGCACCTCGTCGCGCATCCGCACCCAGGCCCGGTCGAGCCGCCACGCGACCGATGGCACCCAGGCGAACCCGGCCTCCACCACCACCACGCGCAGCTTGGGCAGGCGCGCGAACACCCCCTCGCACACCAGGCTGATCGCCACCGCCTGCTGCGAGATCGCCACCTCGTGCTGCTCCTCGACGTAGAACGACGGCCAGCCCGCGGGCGTCACGGCATGGCCGTTGAACCCCGAGGTATGCAGCCCGACCGGCAGCCCATGCGCCGCCGCCGCCTCGTAGATCGGCCAATACCGCCGCCGCCCGAGCGGCTCGATCGAGTGCGTCACCATCGCCACCTGCGCGAAGCCGGGGTGCCCGGCCCAATGCTCGATCTCCGCCACCGCCGCCGCGGCGTCCTCGCCGGGCAGCGCGATCGCGGCATGCAGGCGCTTCTCCTGGCTCGTCCAGGCAGCCACCTGCCATTCGTTGATCGCCCGGCAGATGGCCGCGCCGAAATCCTGGTTGCGCAGGTCCATCCCCGTGGGCGAGAGCAGGTGCAGCATCCCATGCTCGATCCCGTAGCGGTCCAGCAACTGCGCCTGCAGAAATGCCAAGTCCGACCCCGGCGGCCCGCCATCTGGCGGCCAGGCGTCGGTGCGCGACAGCGCCGGGGTGGCCTTCGGATACGGCGAGGATCCGGTGAACGGCACCGGCATCCGCAGCCCGAACGTATCCAGATGCGTGCGCCACCGCTGGGACAGGAACGGGTGCAGATCGGCCGGCGAGCGCAGCGCATGGTGCACGTCGCAATCCACCATGCGCAGCCGGGTGGCCGCTCGCGGCGCCGGAGCCTCGAGCACGCGGACATCGTCGGGGGTCATGCCATCACCTTTTCCAGCCTGGGGTAGGTCGCCAGCGGGTTATCGACCAGTATCTTGCGCCGCAGCCCGGCCGGGATGCCAGGCGGAAACGGGTCCTCGTCGAAATGCCAATGCGGGTAGTCGGTGGAGAACAGGAGCATCTCGTCCGACCCGATCTGCTCCAGCACCCGCGCCATGTCCGCCGCGTCCGGTGGCGCGTCGCCCGGCTGCAAGGTGATGCGCACCCGCTCGCGGATCAGGGCGGCCGGCGGACGGTCCACCCAGGGCACCTCGGCCCGCACGCCGCGCCAGGTCTTGTTCGCCCGCCACATGAAGTTCGGCAGCCAGGTGAACCCGGACTCGATCAGCACGAACCGCAGCCGGGGATACTTGGTGAACACGCCCTCATGGATCAGGCTGAGCAGCTGCGCCTGGAATGCGTGCGACCGCACCGCGACGTCCTCGAGGTGATACGACGGCCAGCCATTGCCGGTGGTCGCATGCCGCGCCGTGCCCCCGGCATGGATGCCCACCGGCAGCCCATGCCGCTCGGCGGCGGCGAAGATCGGCCAATACCCGTGCTGGCCCAGCGGCGCATCGCCCGAGGCCAGCAGCAGCACCTGCACGAAGCGTGGGTCCGCGGCCCGGCTCTCGATCTCCGCTGCGGCATTGGCCGGGTGTTGCGGTGCCACCACGATCGAGGCCCGCAGCCGGGGCTCCCGGTCCAGCCACTCGGCCGCCATCCAATCATTGAGCGCGGTGGCGAGCACGCTGGCGAAGTGCGGGTTGAACAGGCCTTGCACGCCATAGAGGCAATGGCAGATGGCGATCCGCGAGCCGAACCCGTCGAGCACGTGCCGCCGCAGCAAGCCGAGGTCGGCGCCGGGCTTGCCGTCAGGCAAACCATTGGCGGGGAGCCGCCAGTCCGCCCGGGCGCTGACCGGGGCGTGGATCGGGTAGGATGAGAGGTCCAGCCCATCGATGCCGCGAATGGTGACCTGCTCCCGCCAATACGGATCGAGATAAGGCAGCAGCGCGGCCATGCCCGGCAGGGCCGGATGCACGTCGCAGTCGATGCCGCCGAGAGCGTGCGGAGCTGCTTGCATCAGTGGCGCAGCCTTCCAGGCCTACCCCGTCGCCGCCAAGGCCGCCGCCTGCTCGGCCTCCCGCTCGACCTGCGTGCGGGCCTCCTCCCAGAACGCCATGTCCCCGCCCTCCGGGCGCCCGGCCTGCTCCCAGAGGAAATAAGCCCGCACCCGGATCGGCTCCAACACGTCTTCCCCAGCCATCCCAGCCTCCCTCGACCACCCCAAACCTTACGCCGCCGCCGGCGGCCGGCGCAACTTACCTTACCCCCAACCCCGCGCCAGGATCTCCGCCGTGTGCTCCCCCAGCCCCGGCAGGTCCCGCCGCTGGGCCAGCCGCTCGCCGTCCAGCGCCAGCGGCAGCGCCGGCAGCCGCACCACGCGCCCGTCCGGCAAGGTGAGCGGCACCAGCCCGCCGGAGGCGTTCAGGTGCGGGTCTTGGAACAGTTCGTCCGGCCGGGCGATCGGCGCGAATGGCAGACCGAGGCGCTCGCATTCCGCCATGAGGTCGGCCTGCCCGAACGTCCCCAGCGCCGCGGCCGCAAGCGGCACCACGCGGTCCCGCGCCGCCGTGCGTTGCTGCTGGGTCGCCAGCGCCGGGTCGTCCAGCAGCTCCGGCAGGCCGAAGCTGCCGCAGAACAGCCGCCACTGCGTGTCCGTCACCACGCCCACGAACACCTGCCCACCATCGGCGCAGTCGAAGATGTCGTAGATCGGCCAGGCCGGCCGGCGCACCCCCATCGGCAGCGGTGGTTCGCCCGAGATGAAGGCCTGCGCCATGTGCTGCGACACCAGCATCGCGTTGTTCTCGAACAGGCCGGACTGCACATGTTTGCCCCGCCCGGTCCGATGCCGCTCCTCCACCGCCGCCAGCACGCCGAGCGCCGCGAAAGTGCCCCCCATCAGGTCGTTGACGCTGCTGCCCGCCCGCATCGGCCGGCCGGGCAGGCCGGTCATGTAGGCCAGGCCGCCCATCATCTGCACCACCTCGTCGAGCGCGGTCCGATGGTCGTACGGCCCGGGCAGGAATCCCTTGCAACTGCAGTAGATCAGCCGCGGGTTCTCCGCCCGCAGCGCCGCATAGGAAAGGCCGAGCTTGTCCAGCGCGCCCGGCCGGAAGTTCTCGATCAGCACGTCCGCCTCGCGCAGCAAGGCTTTCACCGCGTCCAGCCCGGCCGCGGATTTCAGGTCCACCGCCAGGCTGCGCTTGTTGCGGTTCAGCATGGCGAAGAACCCGGTGCCGGCACCCTTCAGCCAGCGCGTGTTGTCGCCGCCTTGCTTGCCGCCCTCCGGCGCGGGCTCCACCTTGATCACGTCCGCGCCCAAATCCGCCAGCGCCAGCCCGGCGGCCGGGCCCATCACCATATGCGTGAACTCGACCACCCGCAGCCCGGCCAGCGGCGCCTGCATCAGGCGGCGGCCCCGCTGGCGCGCGCGAAGGTGCGCGGGATGCCGGCCCGGGCCACGGCGCCGTGCCGCGGCTCGCCGGGCAGCCCTTCCTGCAACAGGTCCCGCGCCGCCACGAGCCGCTCGAGGTCGATGCCAGTCTCGAACCCCATGCTTTCGAGCATGAACACAAGGTCCTCGGTGACGATGTTGCCCGAGGCGCCGGGCGCGAACGGGCAGCCGCCCAACCCGGCCAGCGCGGCGTCGAAGCTGCGGATGCCCTCCTCCAGCCCGGCCAAGGCGTTCGCCAGGCCAAGCCCCATCGTGTCATGCAAATGCAGCCCCTCCAGCCGGTCGCCGATCTCGGCCCGCACGGCCCGGACCACGCCGCGGATCTGGGCGGGATGGCCGTAACCCACCGTATCGGCCAGGGCGATCAGGTGCGCGCCCGCCTCCGCCAGCGCGGCGGCGACCTCCACCACGCGCCGCTCCGGGACCACGCCGTCGATGGAGCAGCCGAACGCCGTGCTGCACGCCGCCTCCACCTCGAGCGTGATCCCCTCCGCCTTGACCCACGCGACGATACGGCCGACCTCGGCCACCTGCTCGGCGGTGCCGCGGTTGGTGTTGGCCCGGCTATGGCCCTCGCTCACGCTGACCGGGATGCTGATCCGGTGCGCCCCGGCGGCGGCGGCCAGTTGCGCCCCCTTCAGGTTGGGTGCCAGCGCCACGATCACGCAGGGCAGGCCACGCACGGCCTGCACCACCTCTCCCGTATCCGACATGGACGGGATCAGCCGCGGCGGCACGAAGCTGCCGACCTCGATCTCCGGCACGCCTGCGGCGGCGATGGCCTCGATCCAGCGAATTTTGATCGCGGTGGGCATGTGCGACTTCGCCATCTGCAGCCCGTCCCGCGGCCCCACTTCACAAACCGTCACGCGCTCGGCCATGGTAGTCCTCCTGATCGCTCCAGGGTGGAACCGGCTGCCGCGGGGTGCAAGCCTGACACGCTTGTGTTGCCATGCGGCGTGCCCATGTCGGCTAGGCTCGACAGAACAATGCAGGTCACAACGATGCGTCTCGCGGCTGCCGCCCTCCTGCTGACGACGGGCATCCTGACGATGGCATCCCTGGCGCAGCCCGGTCCGCCGGGACCGGTCGCGGTCGGCGTGGCGCCGGCGCAGCGCCGCCCCGTCATCGAGAGCAGCGAGTTCGTGGGCCGCATCCAGGCGGTGAACCGCGTGGACCTGGTGGCCCGCGTGACCGCCTTCCTGGAGCGGCGGAGCTTTACCGAGGGCGCCGAGGTGAAGGCGGGCGAGGTGCTCTATCTGCTCGAACGCGCCCCCTTCGAGGCGCAGGTCGCCGGCCAGGCGGCAACGGTCGCCCAGGCGGAGGCCGTGTTGCAGAACAACACGCTCAACCTCGGCCGGGCGGAGGCGCTGCTGAACACGCCCGCCGGCCAGCGCAGCCGGGTGGACGACGCGGTCTCCGCCCAGAGGAGCCAGGCGGCCCAGCTCGCAGGCGCCCAGGCGCAGCTGCGCCTGGCGCAGAACAACCTCGACTACACCGCCATCAAGGCGCCGATCGACGGCAAGATCAGCCGCACGACCGTCACCGAAGGCAACGTGGTCACCCCCAGCAGCGGCGTGCTGGCCACCATCGTCAGCCAGGACCCGATGTATGTGCTGTTCCCGGTTTCGGTCCGCACCGGGCTCGACCTGCGGGACCGCTATGCCGACAAGGGCGGCTTCAGCGCGGTCAAGATCAAGCTCCGGCTGCCGAACGGCGCCACCTACGCCCCGGTGGGCCAGCTGAACTACATCGACAACACCGTCGCCCCCAACACCGACACCCTGACGCTGCGCGGCTTCATCGCCAACCCGCTGCGCCCGGGCGCCAAGGCCAGCGACCCCGGCGCCCGCGAATTGAGCGACGGCGAGTTCGTGACCGTCATGCTGGAAGGCGTGGAGCCGGTGCAAGCGCTGGCCATCCCCCGCACCGGCATCCTCTCGGACCAGCAGGGCAACTACGTCTGGGTGGTCGGCGACGGCAACAAGGCCGAGCAGCGCCGGGTCCAGTTGGGCCAGAGCACGCCGGACACCGCGGTGGTCTCATCGGGCTTGAAGGAGGGCGACATGGTGGTGGTGGACGGCGTGCAGCGCGTCCGCCCCGGCGCCGTGCTGAACCCCGCACCGGCGGGGGCGCCGCCTGCGATGCCGCCGCAAGCGCCGCGGACCTAAGCATGATCTCCGCCGTCTTCGTCGACCGGCCGCGGCTCGCGATCGTGATCGCGATCATCCTCACGCTCGCGGGCGGGCTGGCGATGCTGCGCATCCCGGTGGCGCAGTTCCCCGACATCGTGCCGCCGCAGGTCCAGGTCACCACCCGCTACCCCGGCGCCTCGGCGGCCGTGGTGGAGGCGACCGTCGCCCAGCCGCTGGAGGCGCAGGTCAACGGCGCCGACCAGATGATCTACATGAAGTCCAACTCCGGCAATGACGGCAGCTACGGCCTCACCGTCTCGTTCGCGCTCGGCACCAATCCCGACATCAACACGGTGAACGTCAACAACCGCGTGCAGGCCGCCCTCTCGCGCCTGCCGCAGGAGGTGCAGCGCCAGGGCGTCACGGTGCAGAAGCGTTCCTCGGCCATCCTGGAGTTCCTCGCCTTCAGCAGCGACGGCGGCAAGCAGAACCCGTTGTTCATCTCGAACTACGTCACCATCAACGTGCTCGACCGGCTGGCGCGGGTCAGCGGCGTGGGGTCGGCCACCTTGTTCGGCGCGCTCGATTACTCCATGCGCATCTGGTTCGACACCAACCGGCTGATCAGCCTGAACCTCGCGCCGAGCGACATCGTGCAGGCGATCCAGCAGCAGAACATCCAGGCGCCGGTGGGCCGGGTGGGCGCGCGGCCGACCGGCGACGACACCCAATTCCAGATCAACCTGCAGACCCGCGGCCGGCTGACCTCGGCCGAGGAGTTCGGCGCCATCGTGGTCCGCGCCAACCCGGACGGCTCCGTGCTGCGGGTGCGGGACCTCGCGCGGGTGGAGCTGGGCGCCGCGCAGCAGGACAGCGAAAGCCGGCTGAACGGCAACCCGGCCGTGACCCTCGGCGTGTACCTGGCGCCCGGCGCCAACGCGGTGCAGACCAGCAAAAGCGTGCAGGAGGCGCTCGACGACCTCTCCGGCCGCTTCCCCGAAGGGCTGCAGGCGACGGTGTTCTACAACAGCTCGACCTTCGTATCGGACACGATCGACGAGGTGATCAAGACTCTCGGCGAGGCCTTCGTGCTGGTCGTGATCGTGGTCTATCTGTTCCTCGGCAGCTTCCGCGCCACCCTCATCCCCATCATCGCCGTGCCGGTCAGCCTGATCGGCACCTTCGCGGTGCTGCTGGCGGCCGGCTACTCGGCCAATACCGTCTCCCTGCTCGCCATGGTGCTGGCCATCGGCATCGTGGTGGACGACGCGATCGTGGTGGTCGAGAACGTGGAGCGGGTGATCGAGGAGGAGCCGCACCTCTCGCCCGGGGACGCCACCAAGAAGGCGATGGGGCAGATCACCGCGCCAATCATCGCCATCACCTTGGTGCTGCTGTCGGTGTTCGTGCCGATCGGGTTCATCCCCGGCATCTCCGGCACCCTGTTCCGCCAGTTCGCGGTGACGATCTCGGTGGCTATGGTGATCTCGGCCATCAACGCGCTGACGCTCTCGCCGGCGCTGTGTGGCGTGTTCCTGCGCCACGCCGGCGCGCGCCGCGGCATCATGGGCCGCATCGGGCGCGGCATCGACGGCGTGCGCGACGGCTACGCCGCGGTGGTGACCCGGCTGGTGCGGGTCGGCGTGATCGCGCTGCTGCTGGTCGTGCTGTGCGGCGGCGGCATCTATGCGCTCGGCCGCATCACCCCCACCGGCTTCCTGCCCGAAGAGGACCAGGGCGCCTTCTTCGTAGCCGTGCAGCTGCCCGACGGCGCCAGCGTCACCCGCACCCGCGCCGTGGTGGAGCGGGTGGAGGGCGTGACCAAGGGCATCCCGCAAATCCAGAACGTGCTGGCGATCGTCGGCTTCTCCCTGCTCGACAGCGGCAACCAGTCCAATGCGGCCTTCATGGTGTTGCGCATGAAGCCCTTTGCCGACCGCAAGGAGATCGGGGACAAGGTGCAGGCCTTGATCGGCCGGGTGTTCGGCGGCGTGCAGGCCATCCGCTCGGCCACCATCTTCCCGTTCAACCTGCCGCCGATCATCGGCCTTTCGACCGGCGGCGGCTTCGAGTACCAGCTGCAGAACCTCGAAGGCCGCGACCCGGTCGAGATGGGCGGCGTGCTGAACGGCCTGCTCGCCTCGGCCAACGGCGACGCCAAGCTGAACCGCGTGTTCAGCACCTTCAGCCCGACCACGCCGACCATCTTCCTCGACATCGACCGCGACAAGGCCCAGGCGGTGGGCCTTTCCGTGCTGGACGTGTTCACCGCGCTGCAGGCCACCCTGGGCGGCATCTACGTCAACGACTTCAACCTGTTCGGCCGGACGTGGCAGGTGAACCTCCAGGGCGAGGCTGCCGACCGCACCGACATCCCCGCCATCTGGCGCATCTTTATCCGCAACAAGGTGGGCACCATGGTGCCGCTGCGCAGCATCGCCGACGCCCGCATCGTCCTGGGCCCGCAGACCATCAGCCGCTATAACAATTACCGCTCGATCACGGTGAACGGCTCGCCCAAGGCCGGTATCTCGTCCGGCGATGCCTTGACGGCGATGGAGGCGGTGAGCAAGACCACGCTGCCGCTGGGCTATAGGTACGAATGGACGGGGACGGCGTTCCAGGAGAAGTCGGCCGCCGGGCAGACGGCTTATATCCTGGCCCTGGCGGTGCTGTTCGCCTACCTGTTCCTGGTTGCGCTGTACGAAAGCTGGGTCATCCCGATCCCGGTGCTGCTGTCGGTGACGGTGGGCGTGCTGGGCGCGTTCGTAGGCATGTATGTGGCCGGGCTGTCGCTCGACCTTTATGCGCAGATCGGGCTGGTGGTGCTGATCGCGCTGGCGGCGAAGAACGGCATCTTGATCGTGGAGTTCGCCAAGGAGCAGCGCGAACAGGGCAAGTCGGTCGCCGAAGCCGCCCGCCTCGGCGCCAAGACGCGGTTCCGCGCGGTGATGATGACCTCGATCGCCTTCGTGCTGGGCCTGCTGCCACTCGTGACCGCGAACGGCGCCGCCCAGGTCAGCCGGCGCGCGGTGGGGACGCCGGTGTTCGCGGGCATGATCGCGGCCAGCACGCTTGGCATCTTCCTGATCCCGATGCTGTATGTCACCTTCCAGACGCTGCGGGAGCGGACCAAGGCGCGGTTCGGGGCCAAGGCGCCGGCCCTCCATTGAGGTTCGCCCCCTTGGCGGCGGACGCTTTCCGCAAATATCCTACCCGACCCCCGGAGATCACAGCATGACCAAGTTCGGCGTCGCCCAGCCTGTCCGCCGCGTGGAAGATCCCCGGCTGCTGCTTGGCCATGGCAACTACACCGACGACATCGTGCTGGAGAACGAGGCTGTCGGCAGCGTGCTGCGCAGCCCGCATGCCTTCGCGCGCATCAGCTCGATCGACACGGCCGGGGCCAAGCAGCTGCCGGGCGTGTTGGCGGTCTATACCGCGGCCGACCTGAACGCAGACGGCATCGGCCCCCTGCCCTGCACGATCCCGCTCAACAACCGCGACGGTTCGCCGCGCGCCGACGTGCCGCACCCCGTGCTGGCGGACGGCTTCGTGCGCCATGTGGGCGACCCCGTCGCCTTCATTGTCGCCGAGACCCATCAGGCTGCGCGCGACGCGGCCGAGGCGATCACCGTCGAATATGACATCCTGCCCAGCACGACCGACCTCGGCGCCACAATGGACACGGACGCGGCGCTGGTCTGGCCGCAAGCGCCGGGGAACGTCTGCTTCGATTGGGAGATCGGCGACAAGGCGCGCACGGATGCGCTGTTCGCCGGGGCGCACCACATCACCCGGCTGACCGTGGTGAACAACCGGATCATCGTGAACTCCATGGAAGCGCGCGCCGCGGTCGCCGCCTACGACGGCGAGCGCTGGACGCTGCACACCAACACGCAGGGCGGCTGGGGCATCAAGGACCTGCTGGGCACGATGGTGTTCAAGGTGGGCGCCGACAAGTTCCGCGTGGTCACCCCCGACGTCGGCGGCGGCTTCGGCATGAAGCTGTTCCTGTATGCCGAGCATGCGCTGACCTGCTACGCCGCGCGCAAGCTGGGCCGACCGGTGAAGTGGACGAGCGAGCGCAGCGAGGCCTTCCTGTCCGACTCGCACGGCCGCGACAACATCACCCAGGGCGAGATCGCGCTGGACGCGGACGGCAAGTTCCTGGCGATGCGGACGCGCAACGTGGCCAACATGGGGGCCTACCTGTCCACCTATGCGCCCTTCATTCCCACCGGGGCCGGCACGAAGGTGCTGGCAAGCGTGTATGGCTTCCAGGCGATCTACGCCAACGTGCTCGGCGTGTTCACCAACACGGTGCCGGTGGACGCCTATCGCGGCGCCGGGCGGCCCGAGAGCAACTACCTGGTGGAGCGGCTGATCGACACCGCAGCCGCGGAGATCGGCATCGACCGGATCGAGCTGCGCCGGCGCAACATGGTGCCGCCCTCGGCCATGCCCTACACGACGGCGATGAGCCAGGTGTACGACAGCGGCGACTTCCAGCGCGTGCTGGATGCCGCGCTGGCGAAGATGGATTGGGCGGGGTTCGAGGGGCGGCGGGCCGCGAGCGAGCGGCGGGGCCGCAAGCGCGGGATCGGCATGGCGTACTATCTGGAGGCGACAGGGGGCGCAGATAGCGAGCGGGCCGAAATCCGCTTTGCCGAGGATGGCTTCGTGGACGTCTATGTCGGGACGCAGAGCACGGGCCAGGGCCACGAGACGGCCTATGTGCAGTTGACGGTCGACCAGCTCGGCATCGATGGCGAGAAGATCCGGATCAAGCAGGGCGACACCGACGCCATCCCCACGGGCGGCGGCACCGGGGGCGCACGCAGCCTCTACTCGGAAGGCCAGGCCATCCTGGTCACCGCCGCGAGCGTGATCGAGAAGGGCAAGAAGGCCGCGGGCGAAGCGCTCGAGGCGGCGGCGGGCGACATCGTGTTCGACGCCGGCCGCTTCAGCATCGCCGGCACCGACCGCGGCATGGACATCCTGCAGCTGGCGGCGACGCAGCGCGCGCGGGGCGGCGACGCCACGCAACTCGACGCGGCCGAGATCGCCAAGATCGGCGTGCACACCTTCCCCAATGGCTGCCACATGGCGGAGATTGAGGTGGACGCCGAGACCGGCTCGCTCGCCGTGCTGCGCTACATCGTGTGCGACGACGTCGGCAAGGCCGTGAACCCGATGATCGTGCGCGGCCAGGTGCATGGCGGCGTGGCCCAAGGCGTGGGCCAGGCGGTGATGGAACACACGGCCTACGACGCGGGGTCCGGCCAGCTGCTCTCGGGCAGCCTGATGGATTACGCCCTGCCGCGGGCCGCGGACCTGCCGGACATCGAGGTGGACCTGATCGAGGTGCCTTGCGCCAGCAATCCGCTGGGCGTGAAGGGGGCGGGCGAGGCCGGCGCGGTCGGCAGCCCGCCGGCCGTCATCAATGCGATCGTGGATGCGCTGCGGAGCGCTGGGGTCAAGAGCATCGACATGCCGGCGACGCCCGAGCGGGTGTGGAAGGCGCTGCACGGGGCACGGGCGGCGTAAGCCCCCGCTTCCCTACAGGCCGGCAAGCTCCAGCGCCCGAAGAAAACTGCCGCGGTAGCTTGCCGCGCAGTGCAGCTCATAGGCAGGCGTGTCCTCGGTCCGGCAGACCAGCACGCCGATATGCGCCATCACGGTCTGCACGCAGCCGCCGTTCCGCAGGGCGGCGAGGTCGACCGGCAGCAGGGTCATCAGCCGCTCGCGCGCCGACGGGCCGGACACGACGACGCCCACGCGGGCGTCCGAGAGGTCGATCACGCCGCCCTCCCCGGCCAGCGCCGATTCCAGCTCCGCAAACAGGCCGGGACCGTCGCGCATGGCCAGGATGTCGCGCATGGCCAGGATCTGGTGCGGCGCCGTGCGCGCCAGTATCAGGCGGGACGAGCGGGTCACCGCCCCCATCGCCGGCATGGCGCAGCCGAAACGCTCCTGCAACACGGCGGCGACCGCTTCGGCCCGGCCGCTTCGGGGCGCAATCAGCGCCGTGCTCCGGTCCCGCAGCTCAACCACGCAGGCGCGCTCCTTCGGGGTCGATGAAGCAGGGCGGCACCACCTCCACCTCCAGGTCGCCGTTGCGGACGGGGTCGTAGGCGCGGACGCGTTGGCCGTGCCGGGCCGGGCCACCGGCCAGGAAACCCAGGCCGATCCAGCAGCCGAGGGCGGGCGAGTGGGCGACGGAGCTCATCCAGCCCTGGTCGTGGTCGATGTGGTTGGGCGCATCGAGGGGCAGGAAGTGCGCCCCGGCGCGCAGCCGCCCGGCCGGATCGACGGCGCGCAGGCCGACGAGGGCGGGCCGCTCCGGCGCCAGCAGCGCGGGGCGGCGGGCCATGGCGCGGCCGATAAAGTCCTTCTTGCTGGAAACCATGCGGCCCAGCCCGAGGTCGCCCGCCGTGGTTTGCCCGTTCAGCTCGCCGCCAGCGGGGTGCCCCTTCTCGATCCGCATCACGGCGAGCGCCTCCAGCCCGTACGGCACCGCGCCAGCCGCGGCGATGCGGCGGATCAGCGCCGCCCCTTGCCGTGCGGGGACGGCCAGCTCGTAGGCCAGCTCGCCGGAGAACGAGATGCGGAACACGCGCCCGGCGGCGCCCAGCACGGCGGCGCCCAGCACGGCGGCGCCCAGCACGGCGGCGCCCAGCACGGGCACCTGCGCGCAGCCCATGTAGGGCAGCGCCGCGTCCGAGACATCGGCGTCCAGCACCGCCTGCAGCACCGCGCGCGCTTGCGGTCCGGCGATCGAGAACTGCGCCCATTGGTCGGTGACCGAGGTGAACTGCACGTCCAGCGCCGGCCACAGCACCTGATGGGCGAACTCCATGTGCGCCAGCACCGGCCCGGCATTGGCGGTGGTGGTCGTCATCACCCACCGGTCCTCGGCAAGGCGGGCCGTGGTGCCGTCGTCGAAGACGAAGCCGTCTTCGCGCAGCATCAGGCCGTAGCGCACCCGGCCGGGCCTCAGGGTGGCGAAGGTGTTGGTGTAGAGCCGGTCGAGGAAAACGCCGACGTCCCGCCCGGTCAGCTCGATCTTGCCGAGGGTGGAGACGTCGCAGACGCCCGCGCCGGCGCGGACGGCGCGCACTTCGCGGTCGGTGGCGGCGAGCCAGTCCTCGCCGGCGTGCGGGAAGTAGGCGGCACGCAGCCAGGCGCCGGCCTCGATGAACGCGGCCCCTGCTTCGGCGGCCCAGGCGTGCGCCGGGGTGAGGCGCGTGGGGCGGAAGTCCCGGCCGCGATGGTGCCCGGCCAGCGTGCCGATCGAGACGGGCGTGTAGGGCGGGCGGAACATGGTCGTGCCGGTGGCGCCGATACCCTGTCCCGTCAGCTCCGCCATGAGGGCGAGGCCGTTCACGTTGGCGAGCTTGCCCTGGTCGGTGGCCATGCCGAGCGTGGTGTAGCGTTTCAGGTGCTCGACGGAGCGGAACCCTTCGCGATGCGCCAGCGCCACATCCTTGGCGGTGACATCATGTTGGAAGTCGACGAAGGCCTTGCCGCGCGCGCGGGGCATGAGCCAGACGGGCGCGTTGTCCCGGCCCTGGTCCTGCACGGACGGCGGGACGGCGAGCCCGGAGGCGGTCGCACCCTGCGCGGCGCCGTCCGCCAGCCCGGAGGCGGCCGCACCCTGCGCGGCGCCGTCCGCCAGCGCGGCGGCAAGGCCGAAGCGCCCCGCGGCGGCGCCTGCCACCAGCATGCCGGGCGGCGGCTGGTGCGGCACGAAGGCGTGCAGCGCGGGGTCCCAGCGCGGGCGGCCGCCCATGTGGCAGGTCAGGCTGAGCGCCGGGTTCCAGCCGCCTGCCATGGCCAGCAGGTCGGCACGGATGCGGCGGGAGCGCCCGGCGCGGTCGGCCACCCGCACCCAGCGCAGGCCGAGCCGGCCGACCGTGCCGGCGATGGCGCCGCCCGCGATCACCTCGGCGCCGGCCCGGCGCGCAAGGGCCTGGTGCGCCGGCGCGACTTCGGCCCGGCGGTCCACCACCGCCGCCACCGCCACGCCCGCGGCGTGCAGGTCGGCCACGGTTTGCCAGCCGTCATCCCCGCTGGTGACCACCACCGCCCGGCGGCCGGGGGCGGCGGCGTAGCGGTTGACGTAGGCGCGCACGGCGCCGGCCAGCATCACGCCCGGCCGGTCGTTGCCGGGGAACACCAGCGGGCGCTCGATGGCGCCGGCCGCCAGCACGCAGCGGCGGGCGACGATCTTCCAATATCGCTGCCGCGGCTGGTGCGCCGCGGGCTCGCGAAGGTGATCGGCCACGCGCTCGATGGCGCCGTAGCTGCCGCCGTCATAGGCGCCGAACACCGTGGTGCGGGGCAGCAGGGTCACGCCGAGGCTCGCGAGTTCCTGGAGCGCTGCCGCCGCCCATTGCACGCCGGGCTGGCCCTCGACCGCGCCGGGCTCGGAGAGCAGGCGGCCGCCCATCCGGGCGTCCTCGTCGCAGAGCGCCACGCGTGCGCTGCCGCGGGCGGCCGCCAGTGCTGCGGCAAGGCCGGCGGGTCCCGCGCCCACCACGAGCACGTCGACGTGCAGATGGGCGCGGTCGTAGCTGTCGGGGTCCGGCCCGTCCGCGGCGCGGCCGAGACCGGCGGCGCGGCGGATCAGCGGCTCATACACCCGCTCCCAGAAGGCGGCGGGCCACATGAAGGTCTTGTAGTAGAACCCGGCGCCCAACACGGGGGCCGCCAGGCCGTTCACCGCCATCACGTCGAAACGCAGCGAGGGGAAGCGGTTCTGGCTGCTGGCCTCGAGCCCGGCATATAGCTCGATCGCCGTCGCCGCGATGTTCGGCTCCCGCCGGGCGCCGGTGCGCAGTTCCATCAGCGCGTTCGGCTCCTCGGTCCCGGACGCCAGCAGGCCGCGCGGGCGATGGTACTTGAACGAGCGCCCGAGCAGGCGCACGCCGTTGGCCATCAGCGCGGAGGCGAGCGTGTCCCCAGCGAACCCGGCATAGGCCTGGCCGTCAAAGGTGAACGGCAGGGCGTGCGCCCGGTCGATCAGGCCGCCATAGGCCAGGCGGTGCGTCTGGCCGAGGGAGGCGGCGGTGAGGGCGAGGCTCATGCGTCGGCCGCTCCGAAGATTTGGTGCGTGCGGGTGTCGCGCGTCACCACCAGCCAGCGGCGGCAGCCATGGGCGTGATGCCACAGCTCGCGATGCGGGCCGGCCGGGTTGTCGCGCAGGTGCACGTAGGCGTTCCAGTCCTCGAGCGGGGCGTCCATTTCCGGCCGTACCAGCCCGGCCGCGCCGAGATAGGCGAACTCCTCGCTGCCGCGTTCGCCGCAATGCGGGCACGGGATGCGCATATCAGTGCTTGTTCGGCTGCGCGCCGGTGCCGACCTCGTCGAGCACCGCGCCGGATAGGAAGCGGTCCATGCGCATGGCCGCGTTCAGCCGGTGCGGCTGCCCCGTCGCCATGGTGTGCGCGAAGCACCAGCCGCTGGCCGGCGTGGCCTTGAAGCCGCCGTAGCACCATCCGGCGTTCAGGAACAAGCCCTCCACCGGCGTGCGGTCGATGATCGGCGAGCCGTCCATCGACATGTCCATGATGCCGCCCCAGGACCGCAGCACGCGCAGCCGGCTGAGCGAGGGGAACATGGACATGCAGCACTCCATCACATCCTCGACCAGCGGCAGGTTGCCGCGCTGGGCGTAGGAGTTGTAGCCGTCGATGTCGCCGCCGAAGACCAGGCCGCCTTTGTCGGACTGGCTGATGTAGAAGTGCCCGGCGCCGAACGTTACCACCGTGTCGATCAGCGGCTTGATGCCTTCGCTCACGAAGGCCTGCAGCACGTGGCTCTCGATCGGCAGGCGCAGCCCGGCCATGCCGGCCACCCGCGTCGTGTTGCCCGCGACCGCGAGGCCGACCTTGCCGCCGCCGATGTAGCCGCGCGTGGTTTCCGCGCCCATCACGCGGCCGTTGCTGACCCGCAGGCCCGTCACCTCGCAGTTCTGGATGATGTCGACGCCGCGGCGGTCGGCGGCGCGGGCATAGCCCCAGACCACCGCGTCGTGCCGGGCGGTGCCGCCACGGCGTTGCAGCAGGCCGCCTTTGACAGGAAAGCGGGCGTTCGCGAAGTCCATCATGGGCAGCATGGCGCGGACATCAGCCTCGTCCAGCAGCTCCGCATCGACGCCGTGCAGGCGCATGGCGTTGCCGCGCCGTGCCGCGCGGTCGCGGTCGGCGTCGGAGGTGAACAGGTTCAGCACGCCGCGCTGGCTGACCATGGTGTTGTAGTTCAGGTCCTGCTCGAGCCCTTCCCAGAGCTGCATCGAGTGCTCGTAGAAGGCCTCGTTGCCGGGCAGCAGGTAGTTCGAGCGGATGATGGTGGTGTTGCGCCCGGCATTGCCGGAGCCGATCCAGCCCTTCTCGAGCACGGCCACGTCGCTGAGGCCGTGCTCCTTGGCCAGGTAGTAGGCGGTGGCCAGCCCGTGCCCGCCGCCGCCGATGACCAGCGCGTGGTACTCGGACTTCGGCTCCGGCTCGCGCCAGGCCGGGGTCCAGCCCTGGTTGCCGCGGAAGGCTTCCCGCACCAGGCGGGGGAAGGAGTAGGTCATGGGGATGGTGTAGCGCAGGTTTCCGCGGCGGGGTATCACCCGCGCGCTCGTTGTGAAGGGGACCACCGCTTGGGCGCCTACCTGCTGCGCCGGCTGCTGCTGCTGGCGCCCACGCTGCTGGGCATCATCGCCATCAACTTTGCCGTCGTGCAGTTCGCGCCGGGCGGGCCGGTGGAGCAGGCGATGGCGGAGGCGCGCGGGCGCGGCACCGAGGCCACCGCGCGCATCACCGGGGCCACCAGCGACAGCGGCGGCTACCGCGGCGCCAGGGGGCTCGACCCCAAGCAGGTCGAGGAGATCAAGCGCATGTTCGGTTTCGACAAGCCGGCCGGCGAGCGCTTCCTGCTGATGGTGCGGGACTACCTCAGCTTCGATTTCGGCCGCAGCTTCTTCCGCGACAACACGGTCGTCGCCTTGGTGCTGCAGAAGATGCCGGTCAGCATCTCGCTCGGCCTGTGGTCCACCTTGCTGGTGTACCTGATCAGCATCCCGCTCGGCATCCGCAAGGCGGTGCGGGACGGCTCGCGCTTCGATGTGGCCAGCAGCGCGGTGGTGCTGGTGGGGTATGCCGTCCCTGGCTTCCTGTTCGCCATCCTGCTCGTGGTACTGTTCGCCGGCGGCAGCTTCGTGCAGTGGTTTCCCCTGCGGGGGCTCACCAGCAGCGGGGCCGAGAGCTGGTCCCTGCCCGCGCGCGTCCTCGATTACGCCTGGCACATGGTGCTGCCGACGGTGGCGCTGGTCGCGGGCGGCTTTGCCGGGCTGACCATCCTGACGAAAAACTGCTTCCTGGAGGAAATCCGCAAGCAGTATGTGGTCACGGCCCGGGCCAAGGGCGCCGGCGAGGAGCGTGTGCTGTACGGCCACGTGTTCCGCAACGCCATGCTGTTGATCGTGGCCGGCTTCCCCGCCGCGTTCATCGGCATCCTGTTTAGCTCGGCGCTGCTGGTGGAGATCGTGTTCTCGCTCGACGGGCTGGGTCTGCTCGGCTTCGAAAGCGCGATCCGGCGGGACTACCCGGTGATGTTCGGCACGCTCTATATCTTCACCCTGTTCAGCCTGGCGCTGCAGGTGGTCGGAGACCTGCTCTATACCGTGGTCGATCCCCGCATCGATTTCGAGGCCCGGGGTTGACCCCTGTCACCCGGCGCCGGCTGGCGATTTTCAGGGCGCACCGGAGGGGCTTCTGGTCCCTGGTGGTGTTTGCCGTGCTGTTCGTCGTCTGCCTGTTCGCGGAAGGGATCGCCAACGACCGGCCGTTGCTGGTCCGCTTCGACGGGCGTTTCTACGCCCCCGTGCTGCAGGACCTCAGCGAGGATACGTTCGGCCCGGACTTCCTGCCCACCGAGGCCGACTTCACCGATCCGCAGCTGCAAGCCGCCATCCGCGCGCATGGCTGGATGCTTTGGCCGGCGATCCCGTTCCGCTACGACACCGTCATCAAGGACCTGCCCACCCCCGCCCCTGCCCCGCCCAGCCTGCGCAACCTGCTGGGCACCGACGACCAGGCGCGCGACGTGCTGGCGCGGGTGATCTACGGCTTCCGCATCTCCGTGCTGTTCGGCTTCACGCTCACCCTGGTCTCGTCCGTGGTCGGCATCGCCGCCGGCGCGGTGCAGGGCTTCTACGGGGGGCTGACCGACCTGCTGTTCCAGCGCTTCATCGAGGTCTGGTCCGGCATGCCGCAGCTCTACATGCTCATCATCCTCGGCAGCATCGTGACCCCCGGCTTCTGGGTGTTGCTGCTGTTCCTGCTGCTGTTTTCCTGGATGGCGCTGACCGGTGTGGTGCGGGCGGAGTTCCTGCGCGGGCGCAACCTGGACTACGTGCGGGCGGCGCAGGCGCTCGGCGTCCGCAACGGCGCCATCATGCTCCGGCACATCCTGCCGAACGCGCTCGTCGCCGTGCTCAGCTTCCTGCCGTTCACCCTCTCCGGCTCGGTCACGGTGCTGGCCAGCCTGGATTTCCTGGGGTTCGGGCTGCCGCCGGGCTCGCCCTCGCTGGGGGAGCTCATCAGCCAGGGCAAGAACAACCTGCAAGCGCCATGGCTCGCGGTGACCGGCTTCGTGGTGCTGGGGGGCGTGCTCACCCTGCTGATCTTCATCGGCGAGGCGGTGCGCGACGCGTTCGACCCGCGCAAGCAGGTCTAATGCTGGAGGTGGAGAACCTCATCGTGGCCTTCGGCGGGCGCCGGGTGGTCGATGGCGTCGGCTTCGGCTTGCAGCAGGGCGAGACGCTGGCGCTGGTGGGGGAGAGCGGCTCCGGCAAGTCGCTGACCGCCCTGTCCCTGCTGCAGTTGCTGCCGGCAGGGGCGGCGTGCAGCGGCCGGGTGATCCTCGGCGGCCAGGACATGCTTCGGGCGGGGCCGCAAACCCTGCATGCAGCCCGGGGCGGCGTGGCCGGCATGGTGTTCCAGGAGCCGATGACCAGCCTCAACCCGCTGCACCGGGTCGGCCGGCAGGTGGCCGAGGCCGTGGCCCTGCATGGACGCCGGCCCGGCCGCGACGCGGTGGCGGCGCTGCTGGCCCGGGTCGGCTTCGCCGACGCGCAATCCCGGCTCGACGCCTTCCCGCACCAGCTCAGCGGAGGGCAGCGGCAGCGGGTGATGATCGCCATGGCGCTCGCCAACGACCCCAAGCTGCTGATTGCCGATGAACCCACCACGGCGCTCGACGTGACCATCCAGGCCGGGATCCTCGATCTACTGGCGGCCGAGAAGGCGCGGCGGGGCTTGGCGCTGCTGCTGATCAGCCACGACCTGAACGTGGTGCGCCGGGTCGCCGACCGGGTCTGCGTGATGAAGGACGGCCACATCGTCGAGGCCGGCCCGGTGGCCGACGTGCTGCGCCGGCCGCAGCACCCCTACACGCGCATGCTGGTTGCGGCAGAGCCGTCCGGCGCACCGGTACCGGTGCCGGCCGGCGCGCCCGTCGTCGCCGAGGCGGCCGATCTGGCCGTCAGCTTCCCCGTCCGCCGCGGCCTGCTGCGCCGCGTGGTGGCCGAGGTGCGGGCCGTCGATGGCGTGAGCCTGCAGGTGCGGGAAGGGGAGACGCTCGGCCTGGTGGGCGAAAGCGGCTCCGGCAAGAGCACCATTGGGCTGGCGATGCTGCGGATGCAGCCGGCGGCCGGGCGCATCCTGTTCGAGGGGCGGGACATCAGCCACCTGGCGCAGAGCCGGCTGCGCCCGCTGCGCCGCCGCATGCAGATCGTGTTCCAGGACCCCTACGGCAGCCTCTCGCCGCGCATGAGCGTGGCCGAGATCATTGCCGAGGGCCTGCTGGTGCACGAACCCGGCCTGGACCGGCGCGCCCGCTTGGACCGGGTCGGGGCGGCACTCGCCGAAGTCGGCCTGGCGGCCGAGAGCGCGCACCGCTACCCGCACGAGTTCAGCGGTGGCCAGCGGCAGCGCATCGCCGTCGCACGGGCGATGGTGCTGAAGCCGCGGCTGGTCATCCTGGACGAGCCGACCAGCGCGCTCGACCGCTCGGTGCAGGCGCAACTCGTGGACCTGCTGCGCGGCCTGCAGCAGCGGCACGGCCTGGCCTACCTGTTCATCAGCCATGACCTCGCCGTGGTGCGGGCGCTGGCGCACCGGGTGGCGGTGCTGCAGGCCGGCCGGGTGGTGGAGCAAGGCCCGGCGGAGGCCTTGTTCGCCCGGCCGCAGACCGCCTACGCCGCAGCGCTCATGGCCGCCGCCTTCCCTATGGAGGCCGCGCCGGGCTGAGCCTGCTCATTCTTCAGCGCCACCGAAAGGGCGTAGGTCGCATCCATCTTTGAGGAACGTTCGTTCTTGGCCTTGGTTCTCCTGCCATGCCGCGCCGGTTTCGGCTACAGTCGACGTATCAGCAAAGGGAACACCCGGTCATGAGCCTGAGCCGCCGCCACGCCATCGGTCTGGGCGCCCTGCTGGCCGCTACTGCCGCCACCCGCGCTTTTGCGCAGACGACGCCCCCTCCACCCACCGGGCCGTTCACCCTGCCGCCGCTGCCCTATGCGCCGGAGAAGAACGAGCCGCATATCGACGCGCAGACCATGAGCCTGCATCACGACCGGCACCACGCGGCCTACGTCGCCAACCTGAACACCGCGGTGAAAGACCAGGCGGCGGTGGCGGCGCTACCGGTCCAGGACATGCTGGCCAAGCTCGGCGAGATGCCGGAGGCGATCCGGGCGGCGCTGCGCAACAACGGCGGCGGCCATGCCAACCACAGCATGTTCTGGGCCATCATGGGCGGCGCGGGCGGGGCGCCGAAGGGCGAGCTGCTGGCCGCAGTGGACCGCGACCTGGGCGGGATGGACAAGCTGAAGGCCGACTTCAACCGGATGGGCCTGGGCCAGTTCGGCTCCGGCTGGGTGTTCGTGACGGTGGACCGCGCCGGCAAGCTGGGCCTGGCGGCGCGGCCGAACCAGGACACGCCGCTGATGGAAGGCGGGCGCGTGCTGATGGGCAACGACGTGTGGGAGCATGCCTACTACCTGAAATACCAAAACCGCCGCGCCGACTACCTGGCGGCGTGGTGGAACGTGGTGAACTGGGACGCGGTGGCCGGCCGCTACGGGCGAGCGAAGGCGGGCACGCTCGCCCTCTGACGGGGCCTGTCATGCAAACGTCACCCCGGGCCGCCCCCGCCTGGCTATAGAGGGCCAGGTGGAACCCGGGAGCGCGCCTGTGTTGCAGATCAGGGACCTGACCCGGCGGTTCGGGGCCAGGGCCGCGGTGGACGGCATCTCGCTCGACGTGCCGGCGGGGCAGATGGTGGGCGTGATCGGGCGGTCGGGCGCCGGCAAGTCCACCCTGCTGCGCATGATCAACCGGCTGCAGGAACCCACCAGCGGCACCATCCGCTTCGGAGACACGGAGGTGACGCGCCTGCGCGGCAAGGCGCTGCGGGACTGGCGCTGCGCCTGCGCCATGGTGTTCCAGCAGTTCAACCTGGTGCCGCGCCTCGACGTGCTGACCAACGTGCTGATGGGGCGGCTGAACCACCGCCGGCAAATCCCGAGCTTGCTCGGCCTGTTCACGGCGGATGAACGCGCCATGGCGCTGACGGCTTTGGACAGGTTCGACCTCGTGGGCGTGGCCCTGCAACGCGCCGGTACGCTATCGGGCGGGCAGCAGCAACGGGTGGCGATCTGCCGCGCCTTGCTGCAGGAGCCGCAGCTGATGCTGGCCGACGAGCCGATCGCCAGCCTCGACCCCGGCAACGCCCGCGTGGTGATGGACGCGCTGCGCCGCATCCACCGCGAGGACGGGCTGACGGTGCTGGTCAACCTGCACCACCTCGACACCGCCCGGCATTACTGCGACCGCATCGTGGCGCTGGCGGCCGGCCGCGTGGTGTTCGACGGCACGCCCGCCGAGCTCACGGCCGAGCGGGTGCGCGCGGTGTATGGCGTGAGCGAGGACGAGTTCCACGATGCGGCCGGGCCGAAGAACGGGCCGGTGCGGCCCGCCGTCGCGGTGATCTGACCGCCCTTCGCGCAACGACGCCCAGCGGAGCTGAACCTGCGCGCTTGACATGCTGACGACGGGCTTCACCCTCTCCGGCGCATCGTTGCCGGAGAGGCCCCATGTTCACGCGCCGCGCCGCCCTGCTGGGCGGGCTCACCCTGCCCGCCCTCGCCCGCGCGCAGACGCCGGCCAAGCCCGCCTGGGCGGCGCAGGTGCCGGTCATCCGCATCGGCCTGCTGGGGGGCGAGAACGACGCCGACCGGCTGGCGCGCTACGACCCCTACCGCAAGCTGCTGGAGAGCAGCTTCGGCGTGCCGGCGCGCATGCTGGCAGCGGCGGATTACGCGGGGGTGATCCAGGCCTTCGCCGCCGGGCAGGTCGACGTGGCCTATATGTCACCGGCTGCCTATGCCGGCGCCTGGATGGAGAGCAACGGCAACGTGCGCCCGCTGCTGACCACGCAGGAGAAGGACGGCAGCACCAGCTACGTCTCGGTGATGTATGTGCGGGCGGATTCCGGCATTGCCGACCTCAAGGGCATGCAAGGCAAGTCGCTCGCCTGGGCGGACCCGAACAGCGCCTCGGGCTACCTGATCCCGCGCTCGGAGTTCCGCGCCGCGGGGATCGACCCCACGACCTATTTCAGCCGCACCGGCTTTGGCGGCGGGCACGAGCAGACACTGGTGGCCGTGCTGGGCCGCCAATACGACGCCGGCGTCACCTGGACGTCCGGCCTGGGCGAGGCCGCGGAGGGCTACACCCGCGGCGTGCTGCGCACCATGGTCGACAAGAAGCTGCTCGACATGAAGGATCTGCGGATCATCTGGAAGTCCCGCCCGATCGAGAACGGGCCGATGACGGTCCGCAAGGACACGCCGCAGGCGTTCCAGGACGACATGCTGGCGCTGCACCTGGCCATGCCGAAGGAGCATCCCGAGGTGTACCGTGCCGTGGACATGGGGTCGGGCCAGGCCTGGGTGCCGGTGACGCACGAGGACTACGCGCCGTTCGTGGAAATGCTGAAGGCGGAGGCCGCGGATCGCCGGCGCCGGCGATAGCCTGACCGGCGCCGAGGCCGCGTTCCAGGCGCGGCGGCGGGCGCGCGGGCTGGCCTGGCTCGCGGCCTGCGGCCTGCTGGTCCCCGCGCTCTGGGCCAGCGCCTGGGTTTCGGAAGCGTTCCCCTCCAGCCTGGCAGCGGGGCTGCCGCGGGTGGGGGAGTATTTCCACAAGCTGGCGCCGGACCTGCGGGGGGCGGCGCTGTTCGGCGGCCCGGCCGTCGAGGGCTCGCTCGCGTTCTGGTTCTACCGGCTGGACAGCTGGGCCTGGCTGCTGTTCGAAACCAGCCAGATGGCGGCGCTGGCCACGGTCGGCGGCGCGGCCCTGGCCTTCCTGCTGTGCTTTCCGGCCGCCGCCAACCTCGCGCCCAACCGCGCCGTCTATGTCGGCTTCCGCCGCGGGCTCGAGCTGTTCCGGACGGTGCCGGACATCGTGTATGCGCTGATCCTGGTCTGGGCCGTGGGCGTCGGCCCGCTCGCCGGCATCATCGCCATCCTGCTGCACACCGTAGGCGCGCTCGGCAAGCTGTTTGCCGAGGCGGTGGAGAACGCCGACCTCCGCCCGCTGGAGGGCATTCGCGCCGCCGGGGGCACCTGGGCGCAGGGCATCCGCTACGCCATCCTGCCGCAGGTCGCGCCCAACTTCCTCAGCTACGTCCTGCTGCGGTTCGAGATCAACGTGCGCGGCGCCACCGTGATCGGCTTTGTGGGCGCGGGCGGCATCGGGCAGGAACTCTATACGGTGATCAGCTTCAACTACTACCAGGAGATCAGCGCCATCCTGATACTAATCGTGCTGACGGTCGGCCTCATCGACCTGCTGAGCGAGCGGCTGCGGATGCGAGCGATCGGGGCGCCATGAGCGCGGCCGAGTGGCAAGCGCGGCTCCCGGCCGCGTTCGGGCCGCCGCCGGGCCGGCGGGCGCTGCGCTGGCTCGGCGCCGCGCTGGCGCTGGCCTGGCTGGCGACGCTGTGCTGGTGGTTCGACATCACCCCGGCCCGGCTGTGGCGGGGCCTGTTCGGCCTGGGCGTGATCCTGCGCCAAATGATCCCGCCCAGCCCCGGCGAGCAGTGGCAGGACATCCTGCAGGGGCTCGGCCAAAGCGTGGCCATGGCTTTCCTGGGCACGCTGCTCGCCGCCGTCGCCGCGGTGCCGCTGGGGTTCCTGGGGGCCCGCAACGTTGTCGTCAATGCGCTGGCGCACTTATCGATCCGCCGCGTGTTCGACGGGTTCCGCGGCATGGACCAGCTCATCTGGGCGCTCGCCTTCGTGCGCGCGGTCGGGCTGGGGCCGCTGGCGGGCGTGTTGGCGCTGTTCGCGGCCGAGGTTGCCGTGCTGGCCAAGCTCTATGCCGAGGCGATCGAGAACGCCGACCCGCGCCAGCGCGAGGGCATCGAGGCGGCCGGCGGCAGCCGCCTGCTGGCGATCCGCTTCGGCCTGCTGCCGCAGGTGCTGCCGGTCATGCTGGCGCAGGCGCTCTATGCCTTCGAGAGCAACGTGCGCAGCGCCTCGATCCTCGGCGTGGTGGGCGCGGGCGGCATCGGGCTGCAGATCGCCGAGCGGATCAAGGTCCGCTACTGGGATCAGGTGCTGTTCATCATCCTGCTGATCCTGGCGACGGTCGCCGTGATCGACTTCGTCTCGGCGCGGGTGCGACGGCGGCTCATTGGCTGAGGTTGGTCTCGACCAGTACCGTGTCGGCCATGAACTCCGCGCTGTGCCAGGCGCCCCGCGGCAGATGCAGCACGGTGCCGGGCTCCAGCGGAATGCCGCCCTGCTCGCACTCCAGCCGCCCGTGGCCGCTGAGCACGAGCAGGAACTGCTCGAAGTCGTGGTGGTGCCGGGCGGCGATGCGCCCGGCCTTGATCACTAGGCGGCGCATCACCGCCCCCGACCCGGGCAACTCGGAGCGCGCCGGGTCATCCATGGACCAGCGGGCGGCGGTGATGCTGTCCATCACACGACCGAGAGCCGGACCGGCACGTTGTTGCGGGTGGCGTTGCTGTAGGGGCAGGCCTGGTGAGCCTTCTCGACCAGCGCCTCGGCCTTGTCATGCGCGACGCCGGGCAAGCTGACCTTGAGCGCGATGTCGAGGCCGAACCCGCCTTCGGAGCGCGGGCCGATGCCGACGTCGGCGTTTACCGTGGCGTCGTTCGGCACCTGGGCGCCGTCCTTGTTCTGGCTGGCGACGAACTTCATGGCGCCTAGGAAGCAGGCGGCGTAGCCGGCCGCGAACAGCTGCTCGGGATTGTTGCCGCCGCCGGGGCCGCCCATCTCCTTCGGCACGGCGAGCTTGACCTGAAGCGCGCCGTCATCGGTGCGGGACGCGCCGTCGCGGCCCCCGTTTGCGGTGGCGGTGGTGCGGTATTTCACATCAACTGACATCGGATTCCCATTTGAGAGGTGCTGCCCCTATCTCGGGCGGGAGCCGGGCCGGTTCAACCCGGCCCGGCGGCTGGCCGCCACAACATGCGCGACACATGGCGGCATCGTCGCGCGCGTTGCGCGACACATGGCGACATCGTCGCGCACGTTGTAAGAGGCGGGCGGATCGCCGCGTCCTGGGCCAGACCCGACGCCGGGCGATGTTGTGGCTGACCCCGGCTGTTGCCGGTGCAGGAGGCGCTGATGAGGCGAGTCGCGTTCGGTTCCGTGCTGTACCTGATCCTGCTGGAGGGCTGTGCGACGCTTCCGGCCACGCATCCGCCGGTACCACCCATTCCAACTGAGCAGGTCTCTGCGCCGCCGCCATCCCGAGTCGCGCTAATCTGGCAGCCCGGCCACTTCGATTGGAACGGCAGGGGATACCGCTGGACGCCCGGCGCCTGGGTGGAGCGCGCCGGCCATGGCACGTTATGGCAGGACGGGTTTTGGCGGTCGACGCCCGAGGGAGCGGTCTGGGTGCCGGCGCACTGGCTGTAGCGGCGGACGGCGGGCCGGCGCGCCTGTTCTAGCGCGGGGCCGCCGGGGGCGCCGTGCCGGGCGCAGGTGCGTTCCCCGGCGACGGGGCTTCCGAAGCGCTCTCGGCCGGTGTGGCGGCCGAGCCTTCCACCTGCGGCGGCGCGACCGGGACCGGAGAGGGCGGCGGCGGCGGCGCTTCGGCAGGACGCTGCTTTTGCAGCGGGATGATGAAGGGCTGGGCCGCGGCGGGAACGGCGAGAAGCGTGGCCAGGATGGCCAAAAACGGTTTCATGTGCAGCCTCTCATGCAGAATCTCGGGCCCAGCTACGGGCCGAAACGGAAGTTGCGTACGCCATAGCCGTCCGTCGTGTAGGTGCCGATATAGGGCGGGACGGGCGGGTAGCCCGGCTCATAGCCGGCGCGCGGCGAGACCGGGCGCCAGCCGTAAGACGGCCGGGCATAGGGATCGTCCCATTGGTCGGCGGGACGTGGGTAGGCCGAGGAGCCGCGGGCGAGTTGCGTCGGGCGCGGGCGGCTGGGCGCCGTCGGCGGGCCCTGCCCCAACTCCTTGGGCCTGGCGTCGAACTGCTTCGGCAGCGGCGGCGCGGCGCGGACGCGCGACGCGGCGAGGCCATGCCCCGGGTCGGGCGACGGCAAGGCGGCGGCCGAACTAAACTCCGTCTTGGCGTTGTCCTGCGGCGGCAGCCCGGCCGCCGGGCCGGGTTCGGCGGGCGCCGGCGGGGCGTTGGCAGCCATTGCCGGCGCGGGCACTGGGACCGAGGCGGCAACTTGCGGCGGAACGGGCTGCACCGGGGGCGCGGGCGGCAGCACCTGGGCCGCAAGCGTGGCCGGCGGCACGGGCACGCTCGCCTCGCGCGCTGTCTCCACCCCCAGATCGGCCCGCCCGACCCAGAAACCCAACCCAACGGACGCCGCCATAGCCACGCCCACCCCGGACCAGACCGCAATGCGGCGTCGCCGATCCGGAGCAGAGGCCAGCATTGCCGCGGGCGCTGCCGGCACGAGCAGGGGAACCGATTTGGCGACAGCTGCGGGCACAACCTGGGGCAGCAAGGCAGGCGCCGCGGTCAGGCGCGCCCGGAGCAGGGCGAAATCGTCCCCGTCGAGCGCGGCCGGAAGACCCTCGCCGACGAGCACGAGCCGCAGCACGGTGCCTGCCCGGCAGGCAAACTGGATGAAGCGAAGCGCCGGGCGTTGCAACAGGTGGGCATCGCCGATCAGCAGCACGATCTGGTCGCACTCGGCGTCGGGCACCGTGAGGCGCTTGAAGCCGCGCTCGAGCACCTCGTCGTCCTGGGCGGCGAAATCGGGCTGGCCGGCAACCCGCGCCATCAAGCCGGACAGGCTTCCCGACGTCCCGGCCACCTGCAACACCCGGCACCGTTGCCCGGCCAGGCGGGCGGCCGCATCATCGAGCAGCGCCTGCCCGGTTTCGGCGGCCGCCGACACCACGACGTCGGTGCCGCCGCGCACCTGCTCCAACAAACGGCGAACCACGCCGTCCCTGGCTATCGGCAGTTCTGTGCTGGGCATGGTGCTCGTGATCCGTCCTGGGTCTACGATGATAGCAACGCTTCACTCGCACGATCAGGGGGGCTCGTTCCAAATAAATTTACCAGCTCGCTGATCAGGACTTTGTGCAGTGCCGGCTGCAGTGCCGGGTGCAGTGCCGGGTCAGACCTCGGCCAGGCCCTGCAACACCCGGATGGCGCCACCGCCGATCCAGGCGCGCACCCCGTCGGCGGCCCGGTGTGAGCCGGCATGCAGCAGGCTGGGCCGGCCCATCTCGACGCCCTGATGGATCTGCCATTGGCGCTCGTCCGCTTTCGCCAAGGAGAGCAGCAACGCGGCCAGGGCCACGTTGGCGCTGCCGGTCGCGGGATCCTCCTGAATGCCGCTCAGGGGGGAGAACATGCGCGTCCGCAGCACGCTCCCTTCGTCGACGTAGAGATGCACCGGGAAGCCGGCGGGCCGCACGGGGTAGCGTTCGGCCGCGTTCCGCATGGCGGCCGTGTCGGGGAAGGCGGCGGCCAGGCCTTCGGCGGTGACTTCGGCCATCACGAAATCCGTGCCGACGCCGGCGATCAACGGAGGGTGGTTGCGGGTGATCAGCTGCGCCTCGCGCAGCCCCACGCAGGCCGCCACCAGCGCCGGCGGCAGCGCGGCCCCGATCGCCAGCGGCTGCGGCGCGTCCAGCGTGGCGCGCGGCGGGCCGGACCAATCGAAGCGGATCGGCACCAGGCCGGCGGCCTCCTCGAACACCATCGCCTCCGGCCGAGCGGGCATCCGGGCGGCCAGCACCAGCGCCGTGCCCACGTTGGGGTGGCCGGCGAAGGGCAGTTCCGTCGCCGGCGTGAAGATGCGGACATGGGCGGTGTGAACGGGGTCGCGGGGCGGCAGGACGAAGGTGGTCTCCGACAGGTTGAACTCGCGCGCCAGGGCCTGCATGTCGCCCTCGGACAGGCCGCGCGCATCGGGGAACACGGCCAGCGGATTGCCGCCGAAACGGCGGTCGGTGAACACGTCCATGGTCTCGAACGCGTACGCGGCCATGCTCAGCCCGCCAGCCAGGCGCTCACGGCCCGGCGCAGGAAATCCTGGTCGGGCTTGTTCTGCACCGGGTTGCCCGCGCGGTGCCCCCAGATGCTGGGGATCGGCCGCAGCTCGGCCTGCTTGAGGTAGGGCAGCTCGGCCGCATTGTCGGCCACGCGGAAGTAGAGGTCGGTCTCGCCCGGCATCAACAGCACGCGGGCCTGAATGGCGGCCAGGGCGCGGGGCAGGTCGTGGGCGTAGAGCGGGTTGGCACTGATATCGCCCGCGTCCCAGGTGCGGAGCTGGGCATAGAGGTTGGCCGCGTCCTTGGTGTCGTAGCGGCGCTCCCAGCCCTCGACGAGGAAGCTTTCCAGGTCGGCCGCCCCGAGCGCGGTGCGGTACAGGTCGGCGCGGTAGAAATCCTGGCTGAGCGCCCAGCCGGCGTAGATGCGGGCGAAGGCGCGCAGGGCCGCGTCCGGCCGGGCCTCGAAGCGGCCGCCGCCGCGGTGCTCCGGGGCGGCTTCCAGGGTCGCCATGAGGCTGGCCAGGAACACCCGGTTGTGGGTGGCGGTGCGCGCGCTGCCGCAGTTGACCACGATGCGCGCCACCTGCGCCGGGAACGCGGCCGCCCAGTGATAGGCCTGCATGGCGCCCATGGACCAGCCGTAGACGCAGGCCAGCCGCTCGATGTCCCAGACCTCCCGCAGCAGCCGGGCTTGCGCCTGCACGTTGTCCCACACCGTGACCAGCGAGGGATAATCGGGGGTGTTGGACGGCGAGGACGAGAGGCCGTTGCCGAACTGGTCGGGGATGACGATGAACCAGCGCCCGGGATCGAGGACCCCACCGGGCCCGATCAGCCACTCCAGGTCCGCGTGCTGGGCGGAGTAGCTGGTGGGGTAGAGGACGACGTTGTCCCGAGCCGGCGAGAGCGTGCCGTGCGTCTTCCAGCTCAGCCGGGCGGAGGGGATGGCGGCGCCGGACTGCAGCGCCAGGTCGCCAAAAGGGTGTAGGCCGCGCGCTTCAGGCCATTCCGGGTTCATGCCGGACGGTAGACGCCCGCGTCGCGCTTGCACAAGTGCGGGGCGTGCAACATCTATTGGGGCACGAGGGACGGGATGGACGAACCATGGATATGCTGATCGGACAATCGCGCGGCAAGCCGTCGCCAGGCAGGCCGGCTCCGGTGGGCGCGGAAGGCGCGCTCCCTGCAGCCACGGGCGAGATGATCGTCGACGGGACGCAGGCGACCTTCATGCAGGACGTGATCGAGGCGTCCCGCGCCGTGCCGGTGTTGGTGAATTTCTGGGCTACGTGGTGCGGCCCGTGCAAGCAGCTGACGCCCACCTTGGAGAAGGTCACCAAGGCTGCCGGCGGGCGCGTGAAGCTGGTCAAGATCGATATCGACGCCAACCGCGCGCTGGTGCAGCAACTGACGCAAATCGGCCTTCCCATGCAGTCCGTGCCGACCGTGGCCGCGTTCTGGCAGGGCCAGATCGCCGACGTGTTTCAGGGCGCCTTGCCGGAATCGGAGATCAAGCGCTTCGTCGAAAGCCTGCTCAAGCAGGCCGGCGGCGCCATGCCGGCGGCCGACCTGCTGGCCGAGGCGCGGGCGGCCATGGAGGACAAGCGGTTCGAGGACGCCGGCGCGCTGTTCAGCAGCCTGTTGCAAGAGGACCCGGATAATCCGGACGCCTGGGCTGGCCTGATCCGCGTGCTGATGGCGCTTGGCCAGGAGGAGCAGGCCGCGGATGCGCTGGCGCAGGTTCCCGTCAAGCTGGCCGAACACCCCGAGATCAGCGGCGCCCGCAGCGCGCTGGCGCTGGCGTCCGAAGGACGGGCGGCGGCGGCGCAACTGCAGCAGTTCGAGGCCCGGCTGGCCGCCGATGCGGACGATCACCAGGCGCGCTATGACCTGGCCACCGCGCTGAACGCCACCGGGCAGCGGGACGACGCGGCGGCGGCGCTGCTGGAGATCGTCAAGCGCGACCGCACTTGGAACGAGCAGGCGGCCCGGCTGCAGCTGCTGAAGTTCTTCGAGGCCTGGGGCATGACCGACCCGGCCACCCTCGCCGCCCGGCGCAAGCTCTCCGCCTTGCTGTTCAGCTGACCGATGGGAAAGCCCGCCCGCGCCGACCCGCTGCCCACGGAGTTCCCCGTGTTCCCCCTGCCCGGCGCGGTGCTGCTGCCGGGTGGCAAGCTGCCGTTGAACATCTTCGAGCGACGGTACCTTGCGATGGTGGACGAGGCGCTCGAGACCGGCCGGGTCATCGGCATGGTGCAGCCGGACGAGTTGCGGGCCTCCGGACCGAACGGGCCCGGGCTCTACCGGGTGGGCTGCCTGGGCCGCTTGACGTCGTTCAGCGAGACGGACGATGGGCGTTACCTGATCACCCTGTCCGGCCAGGCCCGGTTCACGCTCGGCGTGGAGCTGGAGATGCGGCGGGGGTATCGCCGCGTGCGGGGGGACTTTTCCCAGTTCCAGGCCGACCTCCGGCCGGATGAAGGCGCCATCGAGCGCGACGCTCTACTGGCGTCCTTGCGCCCATACTTCGCAGCGATGGGGTTCGACGCCAATTGGGACGCGATCGGCGCCATGCCGGACGCGACGCTGGTGGCGACCTTGGCGATGGTTTGCCCGTTCGAGCCGCCGGAGAAGCAGGCCTTGCTGGAGGCGCCGGGCACGGCCGAGCGGGCGCAGACCCTGCTGGCCCTGCTGCAGATGGGCGCCTATTCCGCCGATCCCGGCCGGTCCGGCCGGCAGGTCAGCTAGGACGGCCATGAGCGAGCGCGAGCGTCCATCCATCGATACGCGGCTGCTGGAAATCCTTGTCTGCCCGGTCACCAAGGGACCGCTGCATTGGGACGAACAGGCTGGGGAGCTGATCAGTTACAAGGCCGGGCTGGCGTTCCCGGTCCGCGACGGCATCCCGATCATGCTGCCCGAGGAAGCCCGGGTCCTCGATGCCTAGGCCTTGATGCCCGGCCCCGCGCCGATCGCGACCGAAATCCGCATCCGGCGTGGGACGCGCCGGCTCGAGGTGGACTTCGACGATGGCCACCGGGCCAGCTTGCCGGCGGAGTACCTCCGGGTGGAAAGCCCCAGCGCCGAGGTGCAGGGGCATGCTCCTGGCCAGAAACGGCTGGTTGCGGGCAAGCAGGCGGTCAACATTGCCTTGGTGGAGCCGATCGGGCACTACGCGGTGCGCATCCGCTTCACCGATGGGCACGATACGGGCATTTTCTCCTGGGCGCTGCTGCACGTCCTCTCACGCGAGTATGACGCGCGCTGGCAAGCGTACCTCGAGGGGCTGGAGGCGGATGGGTTGCACCGCGACGCTTGACCCAACCCGGGCCGTGTCTGACTGTCGGAGCATTATAGGCAGGCGTTGCATGGCTTTCCCGAGTTCGCCCTTCGTCGCGCTTCCGCTGCTGGCCCTGCTGCTGGCCCTGCTGCTGGGCTGTGCCGTGAGACCTGCCGGCCCCCCGATCGTGCTGCGTCCTCCCGGCGAACAGGCCGGCTTGCCTCGTCCGCCGGCACGGCCACGGCCAAACAGCGCGGCGGCTGCCGCCCCGCGCACGGCATCCGCCGGCACCGCCGGCCCCGGCGCCGGCGGGCCGGCCGAACTGAGCGCGGCCGAGAAGCAGGCGCTGTTCGAGAAGTTCGACGCCCACCTGAAACAGTCCGGGCCCTAGCCGATGACGTCGGCCCATGGGTCGGAAGGCGCATCGCTCGTCAGCCCGCCGGAGCATGCAGAGGCGGTCGCCTCCTTGCGCTCCGGCCAAGATTTCACCCATGTTCTCGTCGAAGATCCTCGCCTGCGGTCGGCGGCGACCGAGGCCATCCTCGCAGCCATCGCCGACGAGGACACGCGTGTCGTGCGGGCCGGGAATCCGCTGCGGTCGCCGCTCACGATCGAACGCCTGCTGATCCAGGCTGTCGGCCCCGACGCCGGTCTCACGGCCGGGCTTGGGGCCGATCGGGACCCGGCGGAGCTTACCCGGCTGTTGGCCGAGGCGCATCCGGATGGGTCGCGCTTGATCCTGGTGGTCGAGGACGCCGAGACGCTGGACGCCGAGGCGGTTCGCGTCTTGCGCCTGATGTCCCGGAGCTTTCGCCAGGGCCGGCCGGTCGTGCAGGTTTTGTTCGCCGGCCACCCGTCTTTCCGGAAGGCGTGGGATGGGGACGCGCAGGCCGCCGCGCCGGTCGCGGCGGCCCCGGTGCGGAATGGCGCGCCATCGGCGATGCCGGCCTCGGCGCCGGCGACCCGGTGGCGGCCCACCTGGCTCATCGCCGCACTGATCCCGGCGATGTTGCTGGCCGGGGCTGGCGCCTATTGGCTTGCCTACCCCGGCGCCTTCCGCGCCCGGCCCTCCTCCCCGCCCCCAGCCGTCCAGCGGGCAACCCTGCCCGCTCCAGCGCCGTCGGCTGCTCCAGCATCACCGGCCACCCCAGCGCCACCGGCCACCCCAGCATCACCGGCCACCCCAGCGCTGCCGGCCACCCCAGCGCCGCCGGCGGCCGCTGACCCCGACCTGGCTGCCCGGCTCCGCGCCGAGTTCGATCAATTCCTTGCCGCCTCCGGCCAGACCGCCGCGAGGCTTACCGACGCCCAGCGGGAGACGCTGCTCAAGGAGTTCATGGCCTGGCGCGCCCGAACCCAAACGCCGCCGACGCCACGCTGAGCGCTGACTTGCGGACGCCGCCGCCCTAAGCGGTCACAAGCAGCCCAGCCAGGCCGGCGTCGAGCACGGCAAGCAGGTCGGGCAAGGCCAGTGCGACGCACCCTTCCGTGGGCGCCAGGTCGGGGCGAGCGACGTGCAGGAAGATGGCACTGCCGCGACCGCGTTCGACCGGGTCGTCGTTCCAGCCGAGCACGGCAACCACGTCGTAGATGCCGTCGTCGCGCCACAACGCCTCATGCCGGGCCGGGTGCGGCAGACGGACGAAGCGGTTGTAGTCGGCATGGGCGGGGTCGTCGCACCAGCCGTCGTGCGGGGCGAGCGGCATGGTCGGCCAGGCGCTACGCGGCTTGGCAACCCGGTCGGCGCGGTAGAGCACGCGGCGCAGCGGCAGCGATCCCGCCGGGGTGGCGCCATCGCCCTCCTGCTTTGCCGCACGCACGCCGCCGCGCCCCAGCGCCGCGCGGCAGCGCCGGTCACCCAAGACAAAGACGCCATCCCGACCGACCCGTCCCTCCACTACGCCAGGCCCTTCTCGACCGACTCCGACCGCTGCCACTCCACCGACGCCTGCTGGTAGGCGGTGGCCCCCCCGGTCTGCGCGAGCATGGTTGGGTTCTCCAGGAACTCCGGCAACGTGGTCGCCAGGCTGAGGTAGCCATCGCTCGCCATCGTGCCGGGCGTAACCGGCTGCACGCCCTGTTCGGATCCGGTGGCCGACATCCCGGCCGGCACCGAGGGCCGCGACAGATCGGGGCCCATGCGGATCAGCTCCTCGAGCAAGCTCATGAACACCGCGCCCAAGGCGCCGACCGGCCCTCCCACGAGGCCCGCGCCCAGCACGCGTATCGGCGTGGGGATGGTTTCCCCGGTCGCCGCCCGGTAAATCATGCCGACCACCGGCACATGATGCAGGGGATTCAGGCTCTTGAGCAGCTGCGACGGGGAGACCTCGATCGGTTGTGGCCACGCCTGGTCCGGGCCGATCGGGCCCGCCCCGTCAGGCGGCGTGGCATAACCGAACGGGCGAGAGGCGTTGTTGGCACCGGGTGTGGGGAGAATCATGCTGGAGGGAACAGCAAGCGCCATGCCATCACCCGAGCAGGTGTCCGAATCGCCGCGCCTTGGTGGCGAGATAGTGGTCGTTCACCCCGTTCGGCGCCACGACCAGCGCTTCCCGCCCGCTGATCTCCACCCCGCAGGCCGCCAGCGCGGCAAGCTTGTCCGGGTTGTTGGTCAGCAGGCGCACCCGGCCGATGCCCAACTGCGTCAGCATGGTTGCGGCTACAAAGAAGTTCCGTTCGTCGGCGTTCCAGCCCAGGGCGCGGTTGGCGTCGACGGTGTCCAAGCCGCGGTCCTGCAGGGCATAGGCGCGCAGCTTGTTGGCCAGACCGATGCCGCGGCCCTCCTGGGCCAAATAGAGCAGCACGCCGGTGCCCTCCGCCGCGATGCGCTGCAGGGCGGCACGCAGTTGCGGGCCGCAATCGCAGCGCAGGCTGCCCAGCAGGTCGCCGGTGAAGCATTCGGAATGCAGACGGGCCAGCGGCGCCGGGCCGATGGCCGGGGCGTGCTCGGGACGGCCGACCAGGATCGCGAGATGCTCGATCCCGGCATCGGGCGCGCGGAATGCCACCACCCGGGCGTCGGGCGCGTCGTGCAACGGAACATGCGCCTCGGCCACGCGGACCAGCCCGGCCGCGCTCGCATCCGGATGGGCGGCGACGTCCTCGGCGGGCACCGTGAGCAGCCCGAGCCGCGCCGCCGTTGCTGCCGCATCGGCCCGACCCGGCGCGGCGACCACGGCGGGCAGCAGGCGGGCGAGCTTGGCCAGCGCCAAGGCGGGCGTGGCGAGCTTGGGCACCGCGGCCAATTCGGGCGGCTCGGCCAGCAACTGGGCCGCGGTAGGGTCCGCCATCCCGCGCAGGACCGCAGCGTCCAGCAAGCCGGCCGTTCGGAACGCCAGCACCCCCCCGGTTGGCTCCACCGGCCGGCGCAGCAGGGCCGCCGCCCGCACAGGCGAGAGCAGCAGCACCGGAGGTCCTGACGCGAGGGCGGCGAGTTCCGCCAGCCCGCGTGCACTGGCCGTATCGGCAGCGAGCACGGCCAGGTCTCCGCTCCCTTGCAACAACACCGGTGTGCCCCGTCGCAAGTCGGCAATGGCCCGGTGTACCGCGCGCAGCCGCAGCACGGCTTGATCTGGCGATGGAGGGGACGTTTGTGGAACGGGGGCGTCGGCTTGCGGCATCGGTCGGGGTTTATGCCCGTGCGGGCAGCACCTTGCAAAGTCGGCCTCTCGATCGACCGGCGAGAGAACCGCGCCTGACCTCACGGATATGTGTGCATCCAAGGCCGCCCTCGATGCCGTTGGAGGGTGGGCTCGGCGCGTTGGGGTTAGACCGGCCGATCACGTTGCGGATCATCACAAAAAGTTGTGGCATGTGTCGACCTATCCAGGGCTGCCCCGGCAGCCCGATTGCGTGAGGAACCAGGGCTGCCCCGGCAGCCCTATTGCGTGAGGAACCAGGGCTGCCCCGGCAGCCCTATTGCGTGAGGAAGCAGAAGCATGGCGGGTGAACGGCCCATTCTGATCGTCGACGACGACACGACCCTCCGCGAGACGCTGGTCGAGCAACTGCAGGTCGATGGCGAGTTTGCGGCGGCGGAGGCCTCCACCATCAGCGAGGCCGAGGCGCTGGTCTCCGGGCAAGATGCCCGGTTCGATGCGTTGATTCTGGACGTCGGCCTGCCGGACGGCGACGGCCGCGACCTGTGCGCCAATCTTCGCAAGCAGGGCCTGCGCATGCCAATCATCATGCTGACCGGCTCGGACGAGGAAGACGACGTCGTGCGCGGTCTCGATGCCGGCGCGAACGACTACATCGCCAAACCGTTCCGGCTGGCCGAGCTGCTGGCCCGCCTGCGCGCGCAGCTCCGCATCTTCGAGAACAGCGAGGACGCCGTCTTTACGATCGGCCCCTACACCTTCCGCCCCAGCGCCAAACTGCTGCAGGAGCCGGTCAAGAACCGCCGCATCCGGTTGACGGAGAAGGAGGCGGCGATCCTGAAGTTCCTGTATCGGGCCGGGACCCGACCGGTGGCGCGCCAGGTCCTGCTGAACGAGGTCTGGGGCTACAACGCCAACGTCACAACCCACACGCTTGAGACCCACATCTACCGGCTGCGCCAGAAGATCGAACCCGATCCCGGCAACGCCCGGCTGCTGGTGACCGAGGGCGGCGGCTACCGGCTCGACCCGATGGGGGTCGCGCCGGTGATTTGATCAAGGGTCGGCTGATCAGGCGGCTTTCGCGAGCGTCACGCCGCACGCGTCGAAGGCGGCCAACAGCTTCGCCTTGGCCCCGGCCGTCAGCTTGGTGTGCGGCGGCCGGATGATTTCCCAGTCGTCCTCGCCGGTGTGGCGGGCCACCAGCGCCTTGAGGCCGGGGATCAAGGCGGCCGAGGTCACGGCGGCCCGCATCGCGCTCAGGATCTTTTGCGCGTCCGCGCCGGATGCCTCGTTCCAGCCGGCATAAACCTTGGCGTTCCAGGCGCTGCTGACGTTGCTCGCTGCCGAGATCGACCCGGCGCCGCCCGCCTGCAGGACCTGATGCAGGTGCCCATCGTCGCCGCAATAGACCTCGAACCCGTCGGCGGCGAAGTTGTCGATAAAGGTCTTGGTGTTCGACCAATCGCCGGTGCTGTCCTTGATGCCTTTGACGGCGCCCGGGTAGGCGCGCAGCACCCGGGCGATCAGCCCAACCGTCAGCGGCACCGCCGATTGCGCGGGGAAGTGGTAGAAGTAGAGCTTGGTGTCGCCGGCCACGCGCTGGATGATCTCGCTGTAGTAAGCAAACAGCCCGTCCTCGCTGGGGTTCTTGTAGAAGAACGGCGGCAGCACCAGCACGCCGCGGCAGCCGAGTGCGCCTGCGCGCCGGGCCATAAGGACGGTGTCGGTGAGCGCCGGCACGCCCACGCCGGGCAGCATTTTGGCCGGCGGCAGGCCGCGCTCGGCCAGGCCCTCCATCATGGCCAGCCGCTCGGAGATGCCGAGCGAGTTCGCTTCCCCGGTGGTGCCCAGGATGCCGAGCCCGTTGCAGCCATTGGCGAGGAGCCAGCGGCAATGCGCCGCCATGCGGTCGAGGTCCACCGAGAGGTCCGGCCGCATGGCGGTCAGCACCGCCGCGTTCACGCCGCCGTAGAGCGCATCCCTCATCATCGTCCCGTCTCCTTGCGTGTCCGCGGCATCTGGCCTGGCCAGTCCACGATATGATGCTCCAGCAAGCCCGCCCGCCGCTCGCTGATGGCGCGGCCGCGCACCGAGACGCCGGCCCGGTGCACCGTATCCGGATCGCCCGACACCAGCTTGTGCCACCAGGCGAGGTCGCGCCCCTCGGCCACGCGGCGATAGGCGCAACTCGGCGGCAGCCAATCGATGCCGGCCAGGGTGGCGGGCGTCAGCGAGACGCAATCCGGCACCTTGTCCTGGCGTCGCTCATAGTGGCTGCACCGGCAAGTCTGCGTGTCGAGCAGCCGGCAGGAGACGTTGGTGAACGACAGCGCCTCGGTCTCCTCGTCCCGCAGCTTGTGCAGGCAGCAGCGACCGCATCCGTCGCACAGCGACTCCCACTCCGCCGGCGTCATCTGATCCAGCGGCGTGGTCTTCCAGAACGGAGCGGGGTCGTCGGCGTCCATGCCTAGCCTTATCGCAGAAGCCGGCCTATCCGGCCAGTCGAACGGCGGCGGCATTCCGGCGTTCAACCGCCACGCTCAGGAGATCGCCATGGCCTCGTACGCCGCCCTGGCCGCGCTGGCGGCGCCGGGCCGCTAGGTTAGAACGGGATGCGGCCGGTTTCCGAGGTGGCGCAGGTGCCGCGGGTGACGGATTTCTGGTCGGTGAAGAAGAAGGCGCCGTCCGTGCGGTTAATGGTGCTGCGGCCCGAAGACGTGGGGGACGCATAATCGAAGACGATCGTGTTCTTGTCCATGGTGACCAGCCGTCCGTAGTAGCCGAGTGGCAAGAAGCCCGCGCCGGGACTGTCGGCGAGGCTAACGGTCGCGTCCTTAACATCGATCTCTACTCTGCGGATAAAGGAGGATGGAACGCCGCCGCCGGACTGGCGAAGGTAGCACACCAGGACAAGGTCACTCGCCCGCGCCGCGCCCATACAGGCGACCACCGCCGCCAGAGTGAGCCACGAGCAAGCTGTGAGGGGGTTACGACGCGTCGTGGTGCACATGCCTCCAGCCCTGCCCAGTCAAAGCTGGCTTAAAAGGAAACGGGAGCCAAGTGCTCCCGTTTGTAGGCGTGCAGACCGGCCCGGCGGGCCGGGCGCGGTTAAGCGAGCTTGAGGTTGGTCGCAGCGGCCTTGCCGCGCTCCATTGCCACGTCATAGCTGACCTTCTGCCCATCGTTCAGGCCATTCAGCCCGGCCGCCTGGACGGCGGTGATGTGAACGAACACATCCTTGCTGCCGTCTTGCGGCATGATGAAGCCGAAGCCTTTCGTGGCGTTGAACCACTTCACGGTGCCGATAGCCATTCGTTAGTACTCCCAGCGCATGCGGGTCCGCATGGTGATTGTTGAGGTTGCCGGACCGGCAGATGCTCGCCGGCGGGTGTGCCGGTCCTAGACGAGCTTCAGGTTGGTTGCTGCGGCCTTGCCGCGCTCCATGACCACGTCGTAACTGACGTTCTGCCCATCATTCAGGCCGTTGAGCCCGGCTGACTGAACCGCTGTGATGTGGACGAAGACATCCTTGCCGCCATCCTGCGGCATGATGAATCCGAAGCCCTTGGTGGCGTTGAACCACTTAACTGAACCGGTAGCCATAACTGCGTCGCTCTCCGTCAAAGCCCCCGGCACTGCACCAGGGACATGACAACCGGGCCTTTAGACGACTTGTGGGCACCCGAGGTAAGCGGAGGCGCAGCAAGGCTAGTCAAAAACTCGATTGCAAATGGCATGGGCGCAGAAACGCACATGGGAGTCAATCACGCCATCGTCACAAAAAAGGGGGCAGATCTCGCGGCCTGCCCCCGATTTCCGTGCCGGTTTGGGGTTCGTTAGAAGTCCATGTCGCCCATGCCGCCCATGCCGCCGCCGGGTCCGCCGGGGCCGCCCATCGGGGCCTTTTTCTCAGGACGGTCGGCAATCATCGCCTCGGTCGTGATCAGCAGGCTGGCCACCGAAGCCGCATCCTGCAGCGCCGTGCGGACGACCTTGGTGGGGTCGATGATGCCGGCGGCGACCATGTCCTTGAATTCGGCGTTCTGCGCGTCGAACCCGAAGTTGTAGTCGGCGTTCTCCAGCACCTTGCCGGCGATGACGGCGCCGTCTTCGCCAGCGTTCTCGGCGATCTGCCGCAGCGGGGTCTGCACCGCCTTGCGCACGATCTCGATGCCGAACTTCTGGTCCTCATTCTCGGGCTTGAGACGGGCAAGGATCAGGCTGGCGCGGGCGAGGGCCACGCCGCCGCCGGGCACGATGCCCTCTTCCACGGCCGCACGGGTCGCGTGCAGCGCGTCGTCGACGCGATCCTTGCGCTCCTTCACCTCGACCTCAGTCGAGCCGCCCACGCGGATGACGGCGACGCCGCCCGCCAGCTTGGCCAGACGCTCCTGCAGCTTCTCGCGGTCGTAGTCCGAGGTGGTCTCCTCGACTTGGGCGCGGATCTGGTTGCAGCGGCCCTTGATGTCGTCGGCAGAACCGGCGCCCTCGACGACCGTCGTGTTCTCCTTCTCGATCAGCACGCGCTTGGCCCGGCCGAGCATGGCCAAAGTCACGCTCTCGAGCTTGATGCCCAGGTCCTCGGAGATGACCTGGCCGCCCGTGAGGATGGCGATGTCTTCCAGCATCGCCTTGCGGCGATCGCCAAAGCCCGGCGCCTTCACCGCCGCGACCTTCAGGCCGCCGCGCAGCTTGTTGACCACGAGCGTGGCCAGGGCCTCGCCCTCGATGTCCTCAGCGATGATCAGCAGGGGACGGCCGGACTGCACCACGGTTTCGAGCAACGGCAGCATGGCCTGCAGGCCAGACAGCTTCTTCTCGTGGATCAGGATGTAGGGCTGGTCCAGCTCGGCAACCATCTTCTCCGCGTTGGTGATGAAATACGGGGAGATGTAGCCGCGGTCGAACTGCATGCCCTCGACGACGTCCAACTCGGTTTGGATGCCCTTGGCTTCCTCGACCGTGATGACGCCCTCATTGCCGACCTTCTGCATGGCCTCGGAGATCATGCGGCCGATATCGGCCTCGCCGTTGGCCGAGATCGTACCGACCTGGGCCGTCTCGGCCTCGGTGGTGATCTTGCGGGTGCGGGTCTTGAGCTCGTCGACGATCGCCTTTACGGCGGCATCGACGCCGCGCTTCAGGTCCATCGGGTTCAGGCCGGCGGCGACGCCCTTGGCGCCCTCGCGCACGATGGCCTGGGCCAGCACGGTCGCGGTGGTGGTGCCGTCGCCCGCGATGTCGTTGGTCTTGGTCGCGACCTCACGCAGCATCTGCGCGCCCATGTTCTCGAACTTGTCGGAAAGCTCGATCTCCTTGGCGACGGTCACGCCGTCCTTGGTGATCCGCGGTGCGCCGAAGCTCTTGTCGATAACCACGTTGCGGCCCTTCGGGCCGAGCGTGACCTTTACTGCGTCGGCGAGGATGTCCACGCCGCGCAGCATGCGCTGGCGGGCGTCACCGCCGAACCGTACGTCCTTGGCAGCCATATGTGTCTTCCTGTCTATCTTTTATGGTGTGGTGTGGTGTGGTGTCAGGCGGCCTTCGCGCTGGCCGCGGGCTGGCCCTCGATGATGCCCATGATGTCGCTCTCCTTCATGATAAGGAGCTCCTCGCCATCCAGCTTCACTTCGGTGCCGGACCACTTGCCGAACAGCACGCGGTCGCCTGCCTTGACGTCCAGCGCCACGATGGCGCCCTGCTCGTTGCGGGCGCCGGCGCCGACGGCGATGACCTCGCCCTCCATCGGCTTCTCCTTGGCGGTGTCGGGGATGATGATCCCGCCAGCGGTCTTCTCTTCGGCAGTGATCCGCTTGACCACGATGCGGTCATGCAGGGGACGGAACTTCATAGGAAACGCTCCAGGTAATTTGGGCCCCACAGCAGGGCGTTAGCACTCTCGGCTTGAGAGTGCCAGCGATCTAGGCGCTCCCTCTCTGCGTGTCAACGAAAAAGCAGCACTCGCCGCCGTAGAGTGCCAACGTCTTCAATTCACGCGATTTTTCTTTCATCCGGGGCAGCGATACTGCACCATTCCGTTGTGGCGACCATGCCATAGGGGAAAGGCTTATCGGAGGCTTCGAGAATGTTGCTGGCACCGTTGCGGGACTATCGCCTGACCACCGCCGAAATCCTGTATCATCTGCCGGATCATCCCGGCCTGTTGCAGACCTACGTGTGGCAGGACCTGGATCTGGCGCCGAAGTTTCCCGGACTGCGCCGCTTCCTCGATTTCTGGAGCCGCAACCTCGACGGCAAGCTGCATTCGATTCGCGTCGCCAATGCGGGGCCGATCCGGCCGGCGAACGTTCGCCACACGAGGCACCTGCAATATCTGCATTAGGCCCATATCTGCATTAGGCCCATATCTGTATTAGGCCCATATCTGTATTAGGCAGGGACCGGTCGGCGACGCATGAGCAGAACGCCCAGCGCCACCGAGGCGGCCAGCAGGCAAGCGGCCAGGCCGAGCTGAGCGCCGTCCGAAAGGCTGGCGCCGCCGCCGGCCAAGGCGAACACGGCCGTTTGCGGCACGTAGCCCAGCAACGACGCCGCTAGGAATGGCAGCGCGGCGACGCCGGTCACACCAGCCAGCAGGTTCAGGGCGACGTTGTTGCCCACCGGTAGCAGGCGAAGCGTCAGCGTAGCGGTGAAGGCGCGCTCGGACAGGAACCGATCGAAACGGTGCAGCCGTCCGCCCTCGCGCTTCTGCAGGAAGCCGGACGCGAGCCGACGGCCGAGGAGCCTGGCCCACCAGAAGTCCGCGGCGCAGCCGAGCACCTCCGCGACGAGGGCCAAGGCGGCGCCGGGCCAAAAGCCAAAGGCATATCCGCCGGCCAGAGCAACGAGTTGGCGCGGCACTCCCACGGCACAGGCGAGGGAACCGAGCAGGACGAAGCCCAGCGGGCCCTGCTGCCCGGCGGCGGCCACGGTGCCCCTGGGGTCCAGACCCATCCGGCGCAGCATCAGCCCGGCTGCGACCAGCCCTGCCAGCAACAGCGCCGGCTTCCATGCCAGGCTCAGGAAGCGCCCGAGTTTCGCGGTCAAAGCCGCTCCACGTCCGGCCGCTTGGCGCGGCGCTGCAGCCAGGCCACGCCGACCAGGTC